>ENA-ORRO01000087-ORRO01000087.1-human-gut-metagenome-genome-assembly--contig:-NODE-87-length-76429-cov-34.139576_pt1 | contig 76429 bp, 63 predicted proteins | sample MGYA00242176_ERZ509136 | MGnify/ENA primary metagenome ERZ509136 (study PRJEB26280, sample SAMEA2338644) | human gut metagenome | biome: human gut; feature: human-associated habitat; material: faeces...
TTAAGCATTCAGAGGCCGAAAGTACTTGTCTGGAGACGGACTGGGAGGATAGGAAATTGCCGGTTAAGCAGGAGCTCCGCTGAGGCGGAGCTCTTTTTTGTGCATGACTATATGTTTTAGCTGAGACCTGTGCTAAAATGAAAGCGGACTATTCTTTTTGTTCAATTGGATTGTATTATGAGGAGGATTTTATGATCGAGGAATTCAAGAAATTCATCATGCGCGGCAATGTCCTGGACATGGCCGTCGGTATCATCATCGGTGCTGCCTTTGGCAAGATTGTCACGTCGTTCGTCAATGACATCCTGATGCCGCCCATCGGCCTTCTGCTCGGTCGCGTGGATTTTTCCAATCTGTTCCTGAACCTTTCGAGCACGCCGGCTGCGACGCTCACCGAAGCGCGTGACGCCGGTCTGCCGGTCATTGCCTACGGCTCGTTCCTCAATGCTGTCGTCGATTTCCTCATCGTCGCATTTGCGATTTTCCTGCTGATCAAGCAGGTCAACCGCCTGATGCCGAAAAAAGAGGCAAAGGCTGCGCGCCTCTGCCCGTACTGCCGTCAGGAAATCGCAGATGATGCGACGCGCTGCCCGCACTGCACGTCCGAACTTCCAGCTGAGGCAAAATAAGAGAATAAGATACGGGACAGCATGAAAAGCGACTGCAACATCCTATAGCGAGGTGTTGCAGCCGCTTTTTATGTTTTGGTTTCGCCTCATTCATCCTCCAGCTTGAGAGTGCGCAGTTTCTCCTGCTGCGCGACGCTGATGGCGATCTTGCCGTGGAGCAGGGTGATGAGCCCGGCATCGCGCAGTTTGCTGACGCCGCGGTTGACCGTCTTGACGCTCGTGCCGATATCATCGGCAATCTGCTGGCGGCTCGTGTGTAGGACGAACTGCTCGGACGGTGCGAGGTCGAGCCGCTTGACGAGGTACTCCTGCAGGCGCTGGATGCTCGGCTGGAATTTGATCTGGCCGTTCTCGTTGGAGGTCGGGTACATCTTACTGGCGAGCAGCTGGGCGATGGCACAGGCGAAATGGTTGTCGCGGCGCATCCACTTCTTGAACGTGTCGGCCGTCATGGCGATGACTTCACATTCCGTCACGGCTTCGTTGGTGGCCGAGAAGTACTCCTGTCCGGCGAGAACCTCGAGGTCGCCGATGAGGTCGGGGACGGTCTGGTGAGCGAAGGTGTAGCGCTGCCCACTGGCGAATTCATTGCTGACGCGGGTTGTGCCCTTGGTCAGGATGTAGACGTGGTCGGCGCGTTCTCCCTTGCGCACGACGAACTCACCGGGCCGGAAGGTGCGATGGCTGATCTTGGCTCGGATGCTCTCTGGCATGAATTCAATCACTTGTTCCAGCTTCAATGAAATCTCTCCTTTATCTGCATGATGATAGCTTCTTCTCAGTCCTGTTATTCATGGTACTTTTCTCTATTATAGCCTAAAATCGCGCTGGCGAAAACTTTCTGACTCTTTACAAAAAAATATTTGGCCAGCATGGACCCCTGTCCTTTTTATATTGGCTCATTTTCGCTAAACTAGATGTATAAAGTCAAATCAAGATGATTCAGGAGGAAAGAGCATGCAGGCTTTATTCGAGGGGGTCCTTAAGGACCGCCGCTTATGGCAGAAGGAGATTTTTGCGGGCATCACGGCCTTCTTTGCCATCTCATACATCATTGTCGTCAACCCCATCATCCTGGCCGATGCGGGGATGCCCGCGGAACTCTCGGTCTTTGCGACAATCTTCTCGTCCATCATCGGCTGCCTGATCATGGCGTTTGTGGCAGATGCCCCGATTGTCCTGACACCCGGCATGGGCATCAATGCCTTCTTCACCTACACCGTCTGCGTCCAGATGGGGCTCTCCTGGCAGGAGGCCATCGCCATCTCGCTCGTATCCGGCCTGATTTTCGCCTACGTCGCCTGCACGAAATGGCGCGACCGCATCGCGCATGCTGTGCCCAACTCGCTCAAGTGTGCAATCACGGCTGGCATCGGTCTGTTCCTCGTCGAGATCGGCCTCGAGAAGGCACAGCTGATCCGCTCGGGCGCCAACTCCATCATTGAGCTCGGCTCGCTGACGAATCCGATGGCGCTCTTGGCGCTCTTCGGCCTTGTCCTGAGCCTGGCCCTCTACCTGCGCGGTGTGACGGGGAGTTTCTTCATCGCCATCCTCGTGACGACGGCGGTGGCACAGGTTTTTGGCATTAAGGACCCGACGCCCTTAGACCTTGATTTCGCGCATATCTACGACTACCCGCAGCTCTTGTTGCAGGCGGACTTCCACAATGCGCTGAGCATCCCGTTCCTGCTCTCGGTCTTCTCGATGTCGATGATCATGATCTTTGAGACGATGGGACTGCTCGAAGGCATCCTGCCGGACCGTTCCAAGTTCTCGCGTACGTTCCGCGGCTCGGCCGTGACGACCATCATCTCGAGTCTGCTCGGTACGAGCCCGACTGTCGCAGCGGCAGAGAGCGCAGCCGGCATCGCGAGTGGTGGCCGCACGGGGCTCATGGCCCTCACGGCGGCGGTTCTCTTCGCGGTATCGCTGTTCTTCATCCCGCTGCTCTCGTACGTGCCGCAGGCGGCTATTTCCCCCGTCATCATCATCACGGGTGCGATGATGATGCAGCAGCTCCAGCACATGGACTTTCAGGATTTCTCAGAGTGGTTCCCCGCCTTTCTCGTCGTCGTGCTGATCCCGCTTTCCGGCAGCATCTCGACGGGCCTGGCCTTCGGTTTCACGGCCTACCCGCTCTTGAAGCTCATGAACGGCCGCTCGCGTGAGCTGCATGCCCTGAGCTACGGCCTCGGCTTCTTGTTCCTCATGAATCTCGTCTTCCAGGCGAGCTTCTGATATTTCTGCTATAATAGAGGCAGATATTTCTTTAGGGGGAATGAGATTGAAGCCGGCAGCATTTATCTTTGACATGGATGGCGTCATCATCGACAGCGAGCCCATCCATTCGCGCGTGAAGATGGACACGTTCCATCACTTCGGACTGCCATTTGATGAGGCAGACCTCATCCATTACATGGGGCGCACGAGCGATGAGATTTTCGGCGAGGTCATCGCAAAAGAGGGCCGCAAGGACCTGCGCGTGGAAGACCTCGTGCGCTACAAGCACGAACACTACCTCGAAGTGCTGCAGAGCGGCACGATCGCACCGATTGAGGGAGCGGTGGAGCTCATCCGCCATCTCTACGATGAGGGCATCCCTCTGGCACTGGCGACATCGTCGTGGGAGCGCGTCATGGACACGGTGCTCGATGCCTTCAAGATTCGGCCGTATTTCCGCTCAGTCATCTCGGGCAGCACGTTGCCGAAGAGCAAACCGGACCCAGCCATCTACTTGTTGAGCGCCGAACGCCTCGGTGTGCCTCCGAAGGACTGCCTCGTCCTCGAGGATACGGCGGCAGGTGTGCTGGCGGCTAAGCGCGCGGGCATGCGCTGCATCGGCTTCCGAAGCCCGCATTCTGGGGCGCAGGACCTGTCCCTGGCGGATACGGTCGTCAGCCGCCTCAGCGATGTCAACGTATGAACGGACCGATAAGAAAAACAGACTATAAAAAAGCGTCACTTCCGTGTGGGAGTGACGCTTTTTGCGTTCCGAGCGGAGCAGCTCTGACGAGATGTGTTCAGTCAGCTCAGACAATCGGAAAGGAAAGGATCGTGCCGTACTGGATGTAAGCACTGGCATCGGTCGGGTTGCCGTTCAGGATGGCATCGCGGATGGCCGGGATATCCTCTTCTTTGGCATGGATGCGTCCTGCGGCGAGTTCCTCTTCAATCTTGGCGAAGAGAGCCTTGCGGGAGACCTTCAGATCGCGGAAGATCTCTTTGTTGTAGAATACGTTCATGGATTTCTGGCTCTTCTCCTCATCGCAGTTGAAGAAGATAAAGGCGTTCTTCTCTTTCATCGTGATTCCCCCTCAAAAAATAAATATGATGGCAATCCCCCTTGATTTTGATGATGGATTGCATGACAGCATAATTATAGCATATTTGAGGAAATTTGTTTAATCCGAGGAAATAAATGGAACATGTTTCAGGAAAGCGGCATCAGGTGAACAGGAATTTGACAAAGAGGCGCCGAAATAGTAAAGTAATATCGTATAAAATTGTCCGAAATCATTAGCAATTCGGCGATATCAATTTATTTCGGGAGGTATACTTCATGGCTACAATCAAAAAGGAATCGTTTGGCAAATTGAGCGATGGCAGAGAGGTAGAGCTCTACACGCTGCGCAATACAAAGGGAACGGAAGTCAAGGTCACGACGTACGGCGCGAGACTTGTGGCATGGAGCGCCTATGGAAAGGACCACAAGCGCACGGATATCGTGCTCGGCTACGCAGATGGCGCTGCCTACGAGAAGGACAATACGAGCATGGGCGGCCTCGTCGGCCGCCATGCCAACCGCATCGCTGGCGGCAAGGTGACGATTGACGGCAAGACGTACCAGCTCGATCTCAACACGGGCTCGCACAATCAGAACCACATTCACGGCGGCTTCCAGGGCTTCCACCAGAAACTCTGGACGGCGGAGGAGACGGACCAGGGCGTGAAGTTCACCTATCATGCAGCCGATGGTGAGGGCGGTTATCCCGGCAATATGACGGTCCATGTCCTCTACTCGCTGTCGAACGACAATGAACTCTCTATCCGCTACGAGGCCGTCTCGGATGCCGATACGGTCTGCAACCTCACGAACCACGCTTACTTCAACCTCAACGGTTTTGCCTCGGGTCCGGTGCTCGACCAGAAGATCCAGATCTTCGCCGACAAGTACACCTGGGCCGATGCTGAATCGCTGCCGGATGGCCGCATCCTCGATGTCGCCGGCACGCCAATGGACCTGCGTCAGCCGACGCGCATCGGTGAGCACATCGACGACGATTTCGATGAGCTCGTCATGGGCCATGGTTATGACCACAACTGGGTCATCCGCGATGAGAAGCCGGCCGTCGAGACGAAGCCGAGCGACCCGAGCTGCCCGATTGACTACGTAGGCGGCGGCCTCAAAAAGGCAGCGTATGCGGAGTCGGATCAGTCGGGCTTCACGCTGACCTGCTACACGACGCAGCCGGGCGTCCAGTTCTACACGGGCAACTACCTCAACGGCGGCCTGCCGGGCAAGGATGGCGTGGAGTTCCAGCGCCGCACGGGCTTCTGCCTCGAGACGCAGTACTTCCCGAATGCCTTTGCTAACCCGAACTTCCCGCAGCCAATCCTCAAGAAGGGCGACACGTGGAAGGCACAGACGGTATACGTCCTCGGCCAGAAGGATTGAGTGACTGAGTATCACCAAAAGACCCGGAAAGGGGGATTTGAGATGAAAGATCGCTACACGATGATTTTCCCAAATTACACGATTGGTGTCGAGGCGTATGAGAAGATCCGCGAGGTCTGCCCGCGCTACGGCAAGAGCGTCGTCGTCATCGGTGGCCGCAAGGGCATCGAGGCGGCACAGGAGAAGATGGTGCGCGCGGTAGAGGGTGTGGCCCTTGAGTTCACGGGCTTCATTCACGCGGGCGGTCAGAGCTCCGACGAGAATATCGAGCGCATCAGCGAGGACTCGGCCGTGCAGGAGGCGGATATGATCTTTGCGGTGGGCGGTGGCAAGGCCATCGATACTGCAAAGGCCGTAGCCCATCGCCAGAACAAGCCGTACTTCACGTTCCCGACGGTCGCGGGCAGCTGCGCCGCAGCGGCTAGCATTGCGACAATCTACACGCCGGACGGGAAGTTCCAGGATTACCTCTACTCGACGATACCGCCGGTACATGTCTTCCTCTGCAGCCGCATCATGGCGCAGGCGCCGGTCGAATACCTGCTGCGCGGCATCGGTGATACAATGGCCAAGTACTACGAGGCAGCCATCGCTTCGCGCGGCCGCAAGCTCCAGCACCGTGACGGCATGGGCATCGCGCTCTCGCGCATGTGCCTGGACCTGCTCTACGCTTATGGCGAGCAGGCCGTCGCCGACAACCGCCGCCACGTCGTCAGCCCGGCGTTTGAAGAGGTTATCCTCGCCATCGTCATGACGAGTGGCCTCGTCTCGAACTTCGCGGCGCCAGAGTTCAACGGACATATCGCACACCAGCTCTTCGTGGAGCTTGCAGACCTGCCGGCGTCCGAGCAATGCCGCCAGCACGGCGGCCTCGTCGCCTACGGCATCCTGCTCCTCTTGCTCTGCGATGGACAGGAGGAGGAGTTCAAGCGCTTCTACGCCTTCTGCCAGAGCATCGGCCTGCCGACCTGCCGCGAGGAGACCTGCGCGAGCGAGGAGGACATCCAGCGCGTCTTCCGCGCGACGGAGAAGAAGCAGGATGTGCGCATCATGCCCTACAAGGTCACGCAGGACATGCTGCATGAGGCTGCCAAGAAGATCGAGGCATATCATAGCGAACAGAAATAGGAGAGGTTGACTATGAATATCCATGAATACCAGAGCAAGGCGATCCTGCGCTCGTACGGCGTCAATGTCCCCACTGGCAAGCCGGCATTCTCGGTCGAAGAGGCCGTGGAGAATGCCAGAGAGCTCGGCACGGATACCGTCGTCGTCAAGGCACAGATCCATGCGGGCGGCCGCGGCAAGGCCGGCGGCGTCAAGGTTGTCCACTCGCTCGAGGCTGTGGAGAAGGCAGCGGAAGATCTCCTCGGCAAAGTCCTCATCACGCATCAGACCGGTCCTGCCGGCAAGCGTGTCAACCGCCTGCTCATTGAGGCAGGAGCAGCCATCAAGAAGGAATACTACCTTTCCTTTGTCATTGACCGCCAGACGGCGCGCATCGTCATGATGGGTTCGGAAGAGGGCGGCATGGAGATTGAGAAGGTCGCAGCGGAGATGCCGGACAAGATCCTCAAGGAGTACATCGACCCGGCCGTCGGCCTGCTGCCATTCCAGGCGAACCGCATGGCCTATGGCATGCACTTCCCGCACGATGCCGTGCGCAAGGCCACGAAGCTCATGATGAACCTCTACCAGGCTTTCGTTGGCAAGGACTGCAGCCTTGCAGAGATCAATCCGCTCGTCGTCACGGAAGACGCGGAGGTCATGGCGCTCGACGCCAAGCTCAACTTCGATGACAGCGCGCTCTTCCGTCATCCAGACCTTGAAGAGCTGCGCGATGAGACGGAGGAAGACCCGAAGGAACGCCGTGCGGCCAAGGCCGGCCTCAACTACGTCAACCTCGGCGGCGATGTCGCCTGCATGGTCAACGGTGCCGGCCTGGCGATGGCCACGGTCGACATCATCAAGTACTACGGCGGTGAGCCGGCGAACTTCCTCGATGTCGGCGGCGACTCGACGCCGGAGAAGATCGCGGAGGCCTTCCGCATCATGCTCGACGGCGGACAGGCCAAGGGCATCTTCGTCAACATCTTTGGCGGCATCAACAAGTGCGACCTCGTCGCCGAGGGCATCGTCGATGCGGCCAAGATGATCTCCGAGGATGGGAAATCCCTGCCAGTCCCCGTCGTCGTGCGGTTAGAGGGCACGAATGTGGAGCGCGGCCGAGAGATCCTCCAGGATACGCCGATCGCGAACGTCATCATGGCTCCCACCATGGAAGGCGGCGCAGAAACGATTGTCCGGCTCGTCAAAGAAGCCGACGAGAGAGCATGAGGAGGTCGCGAGATGGGAATCTTAGTTCATAAAGACACGAAGGTCATCGTTCAGGGCATCACGGGCAAGGCTGCGGCCTTCCATACACAGCAGATGATTGACTACGGCACGAAGGTCGTCGGCGGCGTGACGCCCGGCAAGGGCGGCCAGATTGCCTGCGGCGTGCCAGTGTTCAACACGGTGCGCGAGGCAGTAGCGGCGACGGGAGCCACGGCTTCGGTCATCTACGTACCGGCGCGCTTTGCGGCGGACTCCATCATGGAAGCCGTCGACGCGGACCTCGAGGTCGTCGTCTGCATCAGCGAGCACATCCCGGTCCAGGACATGATCAAGGTCCGCCGCTACATGGAAGGCCGCAAGACGCATCTCATCGGGCCGAACTGCCCGGGCATCCTGACGGCTGACGAGTGCAAGCTCGGCATCATCCCGGGCTACATCCATCGCAAGGGCCATGTCGGCGTCATCTCGCGCTCGGGCACGCTGACGTATGAGGCGACGTTCCAGCTGACGGCTGCTGGCATCGGCCAGACGACGGCCATCGGCATCGGCGGCGACCCCGTCAAGGGAACGGACTTCATCGATGCGCTGAAGCTCTTCAAGGAAGACCCCGAGACGCTCGCCGTGCTTATGATCGGTGAGATCGGCGGCACGGCCGAAGAAGATGCGGCGAAGTGGATTGCGGCGAACATGCCGGACAAGCCTGTGGCGGCGTTCATCGCCGGCCGTCAGGCGCCTCCGGGCAAGCGCATGGGCCATGCCGGCGCCATCATCTCGGGCGGCAAGGGCACGGCTGCTGACAAGATCAAGGCACTGCATGAGGTCGGCATCGAGGTCGCGGACACGGTCGCCGATATCGGTGAGACCGTCGTTAAGACACTCAAGGCGCACGGCCTTTACGATAAGTGCCATACGTGCTGAATGTATAGAAAAAGAGAGAGGCCTTCGGGCTTCTCTTTTTTTGTTCCACAAGGTTATCCACAGCAAATGGGGGAAAGCAGTGACGAATATCGCGCATATTGCCGACTTATCCACAATATCCACAGGAAAGTCTGTGCACAATGTGGATAAGTCGAGTGGGCGAAACGGTTGCATGTTCGCGGACAGATGGTTACAATAAGAAGTACAGCAACTTACAGATGGAGGTTTTTTCATGGAAGCATTGACACTCGAACAGGCAAAGAAGATTTTGGCGAAGCACACGACGGAAGCGCATCTCTTCACGCATGCGGCGGCGGTCAGCGCCGCGATGGGTGCGATGGCCGACCACTTCGGCGCAGACAAGGAGCACTGGGAGGCCGTCGGCTATCTGCACGACGTCGACTATGAGAAATACCCGGATGAGCACTGCCTGCACGTCCGCGAACTCCTGGAGCCAGAGGGCGTGCCCGAGGAGGACATCCGCGCCATCATCTCGCACGGCTACGGCATCACGACAGAGGAAGCAAAGCCCGAGACGGACATGGAGAAGAGCCTCTTTGCCGTCGATGAGCTCACGGGCATCGTGCAGGCCTATGCCCTCATGCGCCCGGAAGGGCTCGATGGCATGGCCGTCAAGAGCCTCAAGAAGAAGTTCAAGGACAAGCGCTTCGCCGCAAAGTGCAGCCGCGAGATCATCAAGCAGGGCTTCGCGATGCTCGGCATGGAAGCGGGCGAGGTCATGCAGTGCTGCATCGACGGCATGCAGGCGCACAAGGAAGAGCTGGGCTTCTGAACGCATGAACGTACGAGGCGTACGGGAGATAAGCGCATACACGAAAAAGCTATGGCCGTGCAGATGCACAGAGCCATAGCTTTTCTTGTATCTTGATGGCAGCGCCTCAACGGTGCTGGCGCTTGGCGCCGGGGCCGTCGCTGGCGACGGAGACCTTTGCCTCCTCGAAGGTCTTCATGTGGTCGAGCATGAAGAGCGAGGCGCGGAGGATCTGCAGGCCGCAGCCTGCTGTGAGGCCCGGCAGGAGCGCGCCGAGGTCGATGAGCTGCGGCTGGACGGGCAGCAGGTAGGCGCAGAGCTCCGGCACGATCTTCATGGCGTAGCGCGCGACGATCTGCACGGCTTCGCTGTCGAGCAGGACCATGGCGCCGTTGTGGGCGGCAGCGATCATCGCGCCGAGCAGCGCGGAGACGGCAGGCTGATAGCGCTCTGGCACATGCGCGAGGAATCCGTCTGCTGCATAGCGCAGCGTGCCGTCCTCAAAGAGCAGGGCCTCACGCAGAGCGCCGTCCATCGTGCCGCGGGGCTCGTCACCCACTTCATCGGCTGCCAGCGCGATGAGCTCGTTCATGGTGGCATAGCGCTCGCTCTCCTCGCGGCCGAAGTCGAAAGCTGCCGTTGCACCCTTCGCGCAGTCGAGATGGGCGATGGCGAATTTCATGCCCGCATAGGCCGCCTGCGCCGCCATCATGCGCTCCAGCGCGGGCGGCAGGTCTTCTTTCTCGGTGAAGTAGAGCAGGGCCGTCCGGCTCATCGCGAGTTCTGGCCGCTCGACGCCCGTGCAGCCGGAAAGTTCCGTGGCAATCTGCTCGAGGCAGCCGAGGCTGTCGACCGGTTTGGTCAGGTTGTCGATGCGCGCCTTGCAGGCAGCCATGGCCTCTTTGTCGGGCGTGGGCATGGTGTTGAGGTAGAAGTCGAAGGTCTTGTCTGTCAGATGCACTTCTTCCTCCCGCATCTCGCAGGTGTCGACGAGGGCGTCCTTATCGACCTCCACCTGTGGGAAAGCCGTGATGTCGACGTCGCCAAAGCCATGCTCATGCAGGAGCTGGAAGAGCGCATAGCGGCCCATCTCCTCTGAGGATCCTTGGAGCAGGACATGCCAGCTCGCGAGCAGGCTCTCGAGGATGTTGCTCGCGATCGAGGAGCCGATGGCTTCGCCGAGGCGCAGGTCGAGGTGGAGGAAGGGCTGGAGGCCGAGCGTCTCGAGCATGTAGCGGTGGGACTTCTCGGAGCCGAGGTGCGAGGCCATCGTGTAGGCGGTGGAGGCCGGCGCGAGCTTCCAAGCAATCAGGGCGGCAGCGCCGCAGTTGGCGCCGTCGAGGATGACGAGCTTATGATGGAGTGCTGCGCCGAGGATGATGCCGGCGATACAGCCGAACTCAAAGCCTCCGACCTTGGCGAGGATGTCGATGGCGTCTTCGGTATCGGGCTGGTTGACCTGCAGCGCGCGGCGCACGACGCCTACTTTCTTCTTGAGGCGTTCGTCGGAGATGTTCGTGCCGCGGCCCGTGACTTCCTCGGGCGATTTGTGGCAGGTGACCGCGGCAATCGCGGCGCTTGCCGTCGTGTTGGCGATGCCCATCTCGCCGGGCAGGAACCAGTCGAAGCCTTGTGCGACGAGGGAATCGGCGATGAGCAGGCCGACTTTGATGGAGTTCTCAGCCTGTTCGCGCGTCATGGCAGGGCCCTCGGCCATGTTCTTCGTGCCATTGGCGATGCGCGTCTGGAAGAGGTCCAGCACATCGCTCGTGTCGGCGGCGATGCCCATATCGTCGACGAGCAGGCGCGCTCCGGCGCAGGCCGCGAACGCATTGGCGGCAGCCCCCTGGCGTATCGTGTAGTTGCGCACCATCTCGAGCGTCGTCTCCTGCGGATAGGCGCTGACGCCCTCGGCGGCGACGCCGTGGTCGGCGCAGCAGATGACGACAGCCTTGCGCGGCGCTCTGGGGTCCAGCTCATTGCAGATGTCGAGCCAGTGGAAGAGCATCGGGGCGAGCCCTCCGAGGCTCTTCTCCATGCCGCTAAGGTACGATGCCATGCGCAGGCGCGCCTGCATGGATACGGCGGTGCCGGGCGCTGTTATCCGCGGCAGGATCTCCTCGAGGGAGAGGGCTGCGAGCCGGTCTTGAAATACATTCATACGCTCGCCTCCTCTGGTACCCGCTTGAGAGAGAGGCCGATGCGGCCACGCTTCTCGTCGACGCTGATGACCATGACGCGCAGGACCTGGCCGATGGAGACGACTTCGAGCGGGTGCTTGACGCGCCGCTTCGCGAGCTCGGAGATGTGGATGAGGCCGTCCTCGTGCAGGCCGATGTCGACGAAGGCGCCGAAGTCCGTGATGTTGCGGACCGTGCCGCGCAGGATGGTGCCGGGCTTGAGCTCTGAGAGCTTGACGATGGCCTGGCGCGTCAGCGGTGCCGGCAGGTCGGCGCGCGGGTCGCGTCCCGGGCTTACGAGGGCGTCGAGGATGTCGTGGACCGTCGGCGTGCCGGCCTGCAGCGCTGCGGCGAGTTCGCGCTCTTTGCGCTCGTCTAAGAGGCGGCGCTTGAGCTTCATGCGCTCGAGCTGCTCGGGGGCGCGGAGGTCCTGCAGCGTGAAGCCGAGCTTCTGCAGGATCTTCTCGGCGAGCGCGTACGACTCAGGGTGGACGGGCGTGTTGTCGAGCGGCGACTTGGCGCCGTGGATGCGCAGGAAGCCCGCGCACTGCGTGAAGGCCGCCGGGCCGAGGCGCGGGACCTTCAGGAGCTCGCGCCGGCTCGTGAAAACGCCGTGCTCGTTGCGGTAGGCGATGATGTTCTTGGCCGTCGTCGCGTTGATGCCGGCAATGTGGCGCAGCAGGGCGGCAGAGGCTGTATTGAGATCGACGCCGACGTGGTTGACGGCGGACTCGATCGTCGCATCGAGGGTGCTCGCGAGCTCTTTCTGGTTGACATCGTGCTGGTACTGGCCGACGCCGATGGCCTGCGGGTCAATCTTGACGAGCTCGGCCAGCGGGTCCTGCACGCGGCGCGCGATCGAGACGGCGCCGCGGATGACGACATCGTACTCCGGCAGCTCCTCCTTGGCGAGCTTGGAGGCCGAGTAGACGGAGGCGCCGGCCTCGTTCGTGATGAGGTAGTGGACATCCTTGAGATGATTGTCCTGGATCAGCGCGGCGGCGAACTGCTCCGTCTCGTAGGAGGCCGTGCCGTTGCCGATGGAGAGCAAGGTCACGCTGTTCTTGCGGATGGAGGTGAGCACGCGCGCAGCGGCCGCCTCTCGCGCGCGGTCGCTCTGCGTGATCTGCAGCACGCCGTAGTCGAGCACGCGGCCCGTCGGGTCGACGACGGCCATCTTGCAGCCGTTGCGGTAGCCGGGGTCGAGCCCCATGACCGTGTGGCCCGCGAGCGGCGCCTGCAGCAGGAGCTGGCGCAGGTTGACGCCGAAGAGGTGGATGGCGTGCTTCTCGGCTTTTTCCGTCAGCGCGGTGCGGATCTCGCGCGTCAGGGACGGCAGCAGCAGGCGCTTGTAGCCGTCCTCGATGGCGAGCTGCAGGTACTTCGTCCAGATGGACGGCGCGCGGTGCAGCTGGCGCTCGATGCGCCGGCAGTTGTCCTCGTGGTCCGTCGCGAGCGTGACCTTGAGGCAGCCGAGCTTCTCGCCGCGGTTGATGGCGAGGATGCGGTGCGGCGGCAGGCGGTGGATGGGCTCCTCATAGGCCTCGTACATGCGGAAGACCTGCTGGCTCTCCTCGGGCGCATCTTTTGCGAGCTCCGTCTGCAGGCTGCCCGTCTTCGCGATGTGCTCGCGCATGGACTGGCGGACCTTCGCCTCCTCCATGACGGTCTCGGCCACGATGTCCATCGCCCCTTGCAGCGCGTCCTCAGCCGTCGCGACGTCCTTGTCTTCCTGGCAGAAGGCAGCCGCAATTGCTTCCGGGCTGCCCTTCTGGTCGCTCGCGAGCAGCATGCGGTTTGCGAGCGGCTCGAGGCCGCGCTCGCGGGCAATCTGCGCGCGCGTGCGCTTCTTCTGCTTGTAGGGCAGGTAGAGGTCTTCGAGTTCCTGCAGTTTGTGCGCCTTCTCGATGGCCCGGCGCAGGTCATCCGTCAGCTTGCCCTGCTCCTCGATTTTTGCGAGGATTTCCTCCTGCCGCTTGACGAGGCCGCGCAGGTACGCGAGGCGCTCCTCGAGCTCGCGCAGCTGCTCGTCCTCGAGCAATCCCGTCGCCTCTTTGCGGTAGCGCGCGATGAACGGCACGGTATTGCCTTCGTCGAGCAGCTTGGCCGCTGCCTCGACCTGATGCGGCTGCACCTTGAGCTCCGCCGCAATCTGCGGATATATGTCTTTTTCCAGCATAGAAATACCTCTTTCTCAAAAATCCAGTACTAAGTATCCCTTAGTATATCATACCTTGGCCGTATCTGTGCGCCGGGTCCGCGTCTCGACTGCCTTTTCTCCGCTGTGGCGCTGAAATCGTGCAGGAAATAGTGTATAATGAAAGATGGCCTGCTGGTGAGTGATTGCAGGCCGTTTACAGGATTTTGATCTAAGATAGGGGAAGAGACATGCAGGTATCGGTACTCGCCAGCGGCAGCAAGGGCAATGCGGTCTATGTGGAAATGGACGGCGTGCGGCTCCTGCTCGACGCGGGCATCAGCGCGACGCGCATCAAGAAGGGGCTGGCCGCCGAGGGCATTGACGCAGCCTCACTTGACGGCGTGCTCATCACGCACGAGCACCGCGATCACATCGCGGGCCTCGTGACGCTCTCGAAGTGGTATGAGCTGCCAATCTTCACGCGGCGCGCGACAATCGAGCACATGAGCTGCCGCAGTTCCATCCCCGCCGAGCGCTTCCACGCAATCGAGGGGACATTTTGCATCGGTGACCTGACGATCGATCCGTTCAGCATCCCGCACGATGCGGCGGACCCCGTGGGCTACCGCATCACGGGCTCCTCGCGCTGCACGCTCGCGACCGATCTCGGCTTCGTGACGGCGAGCGTCCAGGAGGCCATCGACGGAGCCGACGTGCTCGTCCTCGAGGCCAACCACGACCCCGAGGTGCTCAAGCACGGCGACTACCCGTGGGCACTCAAGCGGCGCATCCTGTCGAACCGCGGCCATCTGGCCAATGCCGATGCCGCCTGGGCGCTCGTGCGCATGAAGAAGCGGCCCGCTCATGTCTTTCTCGCACACCTCTCAGAGAAGAACAACACGCCGGAACTCGCCGAGAACACGGTGGAGGAGATCCTGCACCGTCAGGGGCTCGATATCCCCATCTGCATGACGGCACAGGACCGGGCGGTCCACCTTCACTGAGCAGTCAATTGTTGTCTTTGCTTGTCTTTGATGGTAACGGAGGAATCTCAAAATGAAGAGCATTGTTTCGAATTTCAGCCATAAGAATCATAAACGCCTCGCCGTGCTCGTCGCGGCTGCCTTTGTCGTCTCGGCCGTCTCGTACGCCGGCTGCTCGGCCGCTTCGTCGAGCGCTGCGGCAGAGGCCGCGACGGATAGCATCTCGAGTGCGCGCAACACGCCGGCCGTGTACGCGGCTAAGACTGTCGGCCCGGCTGTCGTCGGCATCACCAATAAGGCCATCGCGCGCGACTGGTTCGACAACCCCGTTGAGACGGAGGGCGTCGGCTCGGGCGTCATCTTCAAGAGCGACGGCTACATCGTCACGAACAACCACGTCATCAACGGCGCTAAGGAGCTCATCGTCTCGCTGTCCGACGGCCGCAGCCTCAAGGGCAAGGTCATCGGCGCGGATGAGGTCACGGACCTCGCCGTCGTCAAGATTGACGCCAAAGACCTGCCGACGGCAACGTTTGCGGACTCTGACCAGATCGTCGTCGGCGAGCCGGCCATCGCCATCGGCAACCCGATGGGCCTCGAGTTCCGAGGCAGCGTGACGAGCGGCGTGGTCAGCGCGCTCAACCGCACGCTCGACAACAGCGACAGCCGCGTCAAGCTCTTGCAGACGGATGCCGCCATCAACCCGGGCAACTCGGGCGGTGCGCTCGTCAATGCCGACGGTGAAGTCATCGGCATCAACAGCGTCAAGCTCGCGGCCAATGGCGTCGAGGGCATGGGTTTCGCCATCCCGAGCAATACCGTCCAGTCGGTCATCAAGGAGCTCATGGACAAGGGCTACGTCGCGCGCCCATACCTCGGCGTCTCGGTCTTTGACCCGGAGACGGCAGCCCGCTACGGCTACTCGCTCGCCATCGACAAGGGCGTCTACGTCTTCAAGCTCGTGCTCGGCGGCCCGAGCGACAAGGCCGGCCTGCAGCGCGGCGACATCATCCTCAAGGCCGATGGCGATGAGGTCAACAGCATCGGAGACCTGCGCGCGAAGGTCAGCGCCCACAAGGTCGGCGATACGATCACGCTGACGATCGACCGCAACAACCATGAGCGCACGGTCGATGTCACGCTCGAAGAGATGCCGCAGGATAAGAAATAAGAAGAGACCAACATGAAGATAACGATTGTTTGCGCCGGCAAGATCAAGGAGAAGTATTTGAGTGCCGGCATCGCAGAATTCCTCAAGCGGCTCAAGCCCTACGCACAGGTCGAGATCCGCGAGATTCACGAGGAGAAGATGCCAGAGGACCCGTCACCTGCTGAGAAGGAGCAGACGCTTGCAAGAGAGGGCGAGAAGCTCCTGAAGCTCGTGCCGGATGGCAGTTATCTCTATGTGCTCGACGTCTACGGGAAACTCAAGTCCTCCGAACAGCTCGCCAAGGAGATTGCAGACCTCGGGCTGCGGGGCAGGAGCAGCATCACCTTCCTGATCGGCGGGGCCTTCGGTCTCTCGGAGGAGGTGCGCGCCCGTGCGGATGAGCGCATCAGCTTCTCGCCGATGACCTTCACGCACCAGATGGTGCGCCTGCTGCTCGTCGAGCAGATCTACCGCGCATTCAAGATCAACCGCGGTGAGAAATACCACTGGTGAAAGGCGGTGACAGTATGAAAGGCTTTTTGTGGTCCCTCAGCGCGTTCTTTTTCCTGCTGGGCTGTGGCAGCATCGACTACTTGCTCAAGAATCCCGACTACATCGCCTTGCCGGCCGGTATGACGGCAATCTGTGCAGTCCTCTGCATCTACTTCGGCTATCGGGCGAAGACCTATGACGGCCGGGCCATCGACCGCCACCACAAGCTCGAGCTCAAGGATTATTCGGCGGATGAGGCGGAGCTCATCGAGACGAGCTGGCAGAAGGCCATCGCCGACTACACGCGCGTCGAAACGGCGCGTAAGACGATACGCGACGGCGAGCTGCGCGAACAGCTCGCCGTGATGCAGCAGGTTGCCTCGAATCTCCTCGACTACCTCGAGAAGCATCCGAAGGCCATCCCCGCGGCGCGCCGCTTCATCGACACGTACCAGGACCGCGCGGCGAATCTCGCGGAGGAATACCGCGAGCTCGAGAAGACGGGCCTCGACACGGAGCAGGTCGCCGAAACGCGCGCGAACATCAAGGAGACATTGTTCTCATTTGACGAGGCGTACGAGAAGGAATTCGAGCGCGTCCTCGGCGACAAGCTGCTCGACATGGACGCGGAGCTCGCCGTCCTGCAGAAGACGATGGCCGCCGACGGCATCGAGAACCTGCCCGAGCACGAGGCGAAGAAGCCATCTGCAACGGTGCAGCAGGATGACGAAGAGAAGACGACGGTCCTCAAGGATGTGCGGCGGCTCTTTGACAAGAAGGAGCCAGTCGTGCATGGCACGGGCCTGCAGAACCGCGGCGGCCGCAAGCACCCGCGCCGCCGCGCCTTCCGCGCGGCCGAGACCTTCCGCATCGCGATGCCGGAGGAGCTGCGCGGCAGCGTGCTCAAGGAGAAGCTCATCATGAGTGCACTGGCCATCTTCGGCGGCTGCATCGGTGCCCATAAATTCTATCAGGGCAAGACAAAGTGGGGCATCCTCTACCTGCTCTTCTGGTGGACGGCCATCCCCGGCATCGTCGGCTTCTTCGAGGGCATGCGCTACCTCTTCATGTCGATGGATGATTTCTATGATATGTACTACCAAGGCAACAGGCGGTGATTTTTATGGCAAAGGATATCGATCTTTCAGACCTCCTGACGCATCATCAGGAACAGCAGGGCGCCGAGGCGAAGGCCATCGTGCCGGAGAAGGTCGAGCGCGAGGTCGAAACGGCTGTCGACACACTGACGCCGGAGGAACTGGCGAAAGTCGAACAGATCAAGGACAGCATCGACATGACGGACTCCGAGGCGCTCCTGACGTACGGCGCGCCCGCACAGAAGAAGATTGCGGCGTTCTCCGACAGCGTCCTCGCGCAGGTGCGCGCGAAGGACAGCGGCGAGGTCGGGCAACTGCTAAACAGCCTCGTGACGGAGGTCAAGGAGTACGACGAGAAGAGCCAGGGCGGCTTCCTGCGCAAGGTGCCGCTTATCGGCAGTCTCGTCAACAAGGCGGACAATGTCAAGCAGGGCTACGAGAAGCTCTCGGTGCAGGTCGAGCGCATCGCCGGCGCACTCGAGCAGTCGCGCCTCAAGATGATGAAGGATGTCGTGCTCTTCGACCGGCTCTACGATGAGAACTTTGCCTACTTCAAGGAGCTGCAGCTCTATATCCGGGCCGGCGAGGAGAAGCTCGAGGAGATGCGCACAAAGACGCTGCCGAAGCTCCACGCGCAGGCTGCGGCGGCCAATGACCCGATGGCCGTGCAGGTCGTCGCGGACTTCGAGGCGGGCGTCAACCGCTTTGAGAAGAAGCTCCACGACCTCAAGATCAGCAAGACAATCGCCATCCAGACGGCGCCGCAGATCCGCCTGATCCAGAACAACGATAAGGCGCTCATTGACCGCGTGCAGACGGCCATCTACTCGACGATACCGCTCTGGAAGAACCAGCTCGTCATCGCGCTCGGCCTCTCGGCTCAGCAGAAGGTCCTGCGCATGCAGCAGGCCGTCAACAACACGACGAACGAGCTCCTCAAGCGCAATGCAGAGCTCTTGCAGCAGAACTCGGTCGAGACGGCGCGCGAGAACGAGCGCAGCATCGTCGATGTCGAGACGGTGCGCGAGGTCAACGAGAAGCTCATCCAGACGATCGAGGATACGGTGCGCATCCAGCAGGAGGGCCGCGCGAAGCGCCAGGCTGCCGAGAAGGAGCTCGCCACGATCGAGGACCGCCTGCGCGAGACCCTGCTGCGCCACAGCGGCAGGAGCGAGGCGGGGGCGAAGCAGTGAGATATGGGAAGAACATGGGGATTTGGGATTTACTTGGAGTGAATGAATGAGATGAAGACGGATAGACGGGTTTGGCTGCAGAAACACATCCTGGCGATGGTGTACGTGATCGGGGCGCTCTTCGGCGTCATGGTGATCCGCTACGCCTGGCTGCAGCTCGTAGAGGGTGATGCGCTGTCGGAGCGCATGCGCAATCAGGTCGGGTACGACTTCGCCATCCAGTCCCCGCGCGGCACGATCACGGACCGCAACGGCCGCGAGATGGCCGTGAGCCTCATGACAAAGTCGCTGTACATCGACCCGAATCATGTCAAGGACCCGGAGACATTAGCTTCTGACCTCGCGCCACTCATCAACATGTCGGAGCAGGAGATCCTCGACGACATCTCGGCGGGCGGCGGCTTCGTCTGGGTCAAGCGCCGCATGGAGCACGACGAGTACGAGACCGTGCGCAAGATGATCCGCGAGAAGTCGTATACGGACTGCGTCGGCTTCCGCGATGAGGCCAAGCGCTACTATCCGAACGACATCCTCGGCGCCAACGTCCTCGGCTTCGTCGGCACGGACGACAAGGGCCTCGACGGCATCGAACAGGGCCTCGACAGCCTCCTGAAGGGCGAGGTCAAGGAGAAGTACCTGACGACGGACCGCCAGAACCGGCCGATACTCGACTCAATCTTCTCGAGTCAGCGCCAGTACAAGGGTGAGTACTGCAAGAACGTCGAGCTCACGCTCGACGGCGGCATCCAGTTCATCGTCGAGCAGGAGCTCGACCGCGCGATGGCGGAGAACAACCCGCAGGCCATCACCTGCGTCGTCATGAACCCGAAGACGGGCGAGGTCCTCGCAATGGCCTCGCGGCCCTCGTACAATCCGAACAGCTTTGCCGACTACTCGCCGGAGGTCTGGAAGAACCGCGCCGTCTCCTTCATCTACGAGCCGGGCTCGACCTTCAAGTCGGTCGTTGCGGCCGCTGCCCTGCAGGAGAAGGTCGTCTCGCCGAACCAGGTATTCGTCGACCCGGGCTACGTCATGGTCTCGGGCCGCCGCATCCAGAACTGGAGCGGCACGAGCTTCGGCACGGTGACGTTCACCGACGTTGTCAAGCAGTCGCTCAACACGGGCTTTGCGCAGGTCGGCCTGCGGCTCGGCGCGCAGAAGCTCACGGACTACGCGAAGCTCTTCGGCTTCGGCACGCCGACGGGCATCGAGCTGCCGGGCGAGGAGGGCGGCCTGCTCTTCAACCCGGACGACATGCGCGACTCGGACGTCGCGACGATGGCCATCGGCCAGAGCATCGCGGTGACGCCGCTGCAGCTCGTCACGGCCATGTCGGCCATCGCCAATGACGGCGTGCTGCTGAAGCCCCACATCGTCAAGAGCATCACGAATGCGGACGGCTCCGTCTACGAGGAGAAGGGCACGACAGAAGTGCGCCGCACAATCGAGTCGGCGACCGACAAGACGCTCGTCGGCCTGCTCGAGCAGGTCGTCGCGAGTGGTGGCGGCAAGAAGGCCGCCGTCAAGGGCTACCGCATCGCCGGCAAGACCGGCACGGCCCAGAAAATCCGCCCCGACGGCTCAGGCTACATGGAGGGCCATTACATCGCCTCGTTCTGCGGCTTCGCGCCGGTCGAGGACCCGCAGATCACCGTGCTCGTCATGATTGACGACCCCGGCACGGGCAATTACTACGGCGGCCAGATTGCCGCGCCGGTGGCCAGCCGCATCTTCACGCAGCTCTTCCGCTACCTGCACATCGAGCCGTCGAGCGATCCGTTCGCCGGCATGGAGTCGAAGGCAAAGCCCTCGGCCAAGACGCAGAAGTCGTACTCCGGCACCGTGCCCGACGGCAAGGTCGTCGTGCCCGACTTCGTCGGCAAGAGCATGCGCGAAGCCGCCCAGCTCGCCTCCGACCGCGGCCTGAACTGCGACCCCGACGGCTCCGGCTACGCCGTCAGCCAGAGCATCCCCGCCAACACGCTAGTCGATAAGGGTACAACAGTCACCGTGCAGTTCCAGTCGCAGTGATGCCATCAAAAAAACAGGCTATCAAGAGCGAATCTTGATAGCCTGTTTTGCTGCATAGAGGTGGTCAGTGGTAGAGCAGCCCGAGCAGAGCTTTGGTCACGGTGCCGGGCTTGATGGCGTTCATGCAGGCATTCGTCCTGTGGCGGCACTTTGTCTTGCAGCAGGCGGTGCACTTGTTGGGCGAGAGGATGAAGTGGTGGCCTTTCGTCAGCGGGCCGTAGATGCCCGGATGGGTCGGGCCCCAGAGGGAGAGGGTCGGCAGGCCGACGGCCTCAGCGATGTAGAGGGGCCCTGTGTCGCCGGTCAGCAGCAGGTCGGACTCGCGGAAGATGGCAGCAAGCTCCAAGAGGCTCGTCTGCCCGGCAATAGAGAGCGAGGCGCGGCCCTCCATCTCCTGCTGGGCGCGCTCGATGTACACCTGGTCGGACGGTGCGCCGGTGAAGACGATCTGGATGTTTTCGGGCAGGTTGGCGAGCGCGCGGCCGAAGAACTCAGGCGGCCAGTTCTTGTAGGGCCAGGTCGTGCGCGTGTTGACGAGCAGCAGCGGGCGCTGTGGGTCGTGCAGCGTGACCTTCTTGTCTGCGAAGAACTTCTCGGCGAATTCCTCATAGGTGTAGGGCAGTTTGAGCACAAGGCCGGGCTCAAAGTCCTCCGGCCCGATGCCGAGCGGCGCGAGTGCCGTCATGTAGCGGCGTATCTTGTGGCGCTCGGGGATGTCGGGCGCCATCTCGGTCATGAAGAGGAAGTTGCCCTCGTGGCGCTCGTGGATGCCGATGCGGCGCGGCGCACGGCTCATGCGCGTCAGGATGCCCGAGAGGAAGAGTCCCTGGATGTCGAGTGCGATGTCGAATTCGTACTGGTGCAGCAGCACCGCGGCCTCCTTGAGCGTCTGGCGGACGGTGCGCAGGTCGAGATGCGCTGCCGCCTTGTCGAAGGTCCGGCGGTCCCAGACGAGCAGGCGGTCGATGTCGGGATTGTTCTCGAGAAGGATGCTCGCGGGCGGGCTCACGAGCCAGGTCACATGGCAGTCTGGCACGAGCCGCTTGAGGTTGTGGACGACGGCTGTCGAGTGCAGCACGTCGCCGATGGCGCTGAGGCGCACGACGAGGATGCGCGCGCCGTGCGGAAGTTTCTGTTCGTTCATGATGCTCTCTTTTCTGTTCGCAGTGAGTGAAATATGCTAAGATAAAAGAAATGAATTCTACTTTATCTTAGCATAGTTATCAGGCAGAGGAAAGGCGGGAATACCGTGATTGATGAGGAGCAGATCCGGGCCGTGGCGACGGATGCCGCGTACAAGCGCGGTGTCCGGTACTTCCGGCGCGGTGCGGTGGCGCAGTTGGAGCGTCAGGCAGATGGCAGGAGCTACGCGGCTGTCGTCGCGGGGACGGAGGCGTATCACGTCCGCATCGGCCTGACCGAGGCGGGCGATGAGGTCGAGTCCTTCCACTGCGACTGCCCGGCCGCGGCGCAGTACCTCGGCGCCTGCAAGCACGTCGTCGCCGTGCTCAAGGCCGTCCAGCAGCAGGTGGCAGACGACAGCGGGGCAGCCGGTACGGATGCGGGCGGCCGCCGCCTGCTGCAGAGCTTCCGGGCAGTGGAGCAGCTGTCCGCCGCTCCACTGCAGGAGCCCGTCTACCTCGTCCCGCGCCTCTTCGTCGAGAGCGCGCCTGGCAAGGTCGAGAGCTGGCTCGAGTTCCGCATCGGCATGAGCCGCCTCTACGTCGTGCGCAATGTCATGGAATTCCTGCAGAGCATGATGGCGGGGGAGGATTACCCGCTCGGCCGCAGCAGCGTGATCCACATGGCCTCGTTGCGCTGGGCCGACCGCGTCTCGAAAGAGCTCTGGGCCCTCATGAAGCAGGCGTATCTCGATGAGAAGAGCCTGCTGCGCCATCAGCCGGCGCTCTCCTACATGCACGCGCTGCAGAAGAGCACGGTCTTCGAGCACAAGGTGATGCACCTGACGCCGAGCCTGCTCGCGGCGTTCCTTGCCATCATGGGCGACCAGTCCATCGAGCTGCACATCGACGGCAGCGAGGCCATCGCGGCGCACCTGCGCGAGGGGAAGCCGCAGCTTCACCTCGATGTCAGCCGCGTCAGCGGCCAGAACGGCTGCATCCGCCTCGATGACGGGGACCTTACGCCCTTGTCGGAGGACTGCTGCCTGCTCTACCAGTCGGAGGGCATCTACCGGGTGGATGAAGCGTTCGGGCGCGCCTTGCAGCCGCTCTGGCAGACGTTTGCCCGCACGACGAGCGTGCAGCTCTCGCACACCGACATGACGCCGTTCTTCAGCAATATCCTGCCGGCCGTCGAGAAGATCGCGGACGTCGACGTCGACGCGGCCTTTGAGGAGGAGTTCCTGCTCGTGCCGCTCGCCGCCGAGCTCTACCTCGACTACGAGGGCGCGGGCATCGCGGTGAAGCCTGTCTTCGTCTACGGGCACATCCGCTTCAACCCTGTCGTGCAGGAGGCGCCAGAGGCGGATGCCCATCACCTGCTCGTGCGCGACAGCGAGGCGGAGCAGGAGCTCCTCGCCGTCTTTGCGCGCTACGGCTTCACGAAGAAGCGCGACCAGTTCGTCCAGCTCGACGAGGAGAAGAGCTACGACTTCCTCACGCAGGGCCTCGAGGAGCTGCCGGACTCCGTCGAGATCTTCTACGAAGAGAGCTTTGAGCGGCGGCCCGTGCGGCCCATGCCGAAGATCACGGCGGGTGTCAGCGTCAACGACATGGACCTCCTCGAGGTCACCTTCAACATGAAGGATGTCGACTTCGCGGAGCTCCTCGACATCCTCGACTCCTACCGCCAGAAGAAGCGCTACCACCGCATGAAGGACAGGAGCTTCGTGACGCTCGGCGACCAGCAGCTGCGCGCGATTGCTGAGCTCGTGGAGAATGCGGGGCTCAAGAAGAAAGACCTCGCGAGCGGCAAGCTCGAGCTGCCGCTCTCTGAAGCCATGTACCTCGACGCGCTGGCCCGCGAGGACCAGGGCCTGCAGCTCTCGCGCAGCCGCCGCTTCCGCGAGGTCGTGCGCGGCATCCGCCAGCCGCAGGAGGCCGACTACGAGGTGCCCGTCTCGCTGCAGCCCGTCTTGCGCGACTATCAGGTCACGGGCTTCAACTGGCTCTCGAGCCTCGCTGACCATCACCTCGGCGGCATCCTCGCCGACGACATGGGCCTCGGCAAGACATTGCAGGTCATCGCTTTCCTGCTCGCGCGCAAAGAGGAGGGGGCGAAGCCGTCCCTCGTCATCACGCCGACCTCGCTGCTCTACAACTGGCTCGAGGAGATCGGCCGCTTTGCGCCATCCCTTGAGGCCTTGGCCGTCGCTGGCACGAAGGCGGAGCGGGCGGCACAGCTGCAGGCGCTCGCGGGCATCGACGTCATCGTGACGACATACGACACGCTCAAGCGCGACATGGACCTCTACCAGCAGCAGGAGTTCCGCTACGTCTTCCTCGACGAGGCCCAGCACATCAAGAACCCCGCGACGCAGAGCGCGCGCGCCGTCAAGCGCCTTCCGTCTGAGAGCTGCTTTGCGCTGACGGGCACGCCGATTGAGAACACGCTGACGGAGCTCTGGTCCATCTTCGACTTCCTGATGCCTGGGTACCTCGGCAGCCAGTCGAAGTTCAAGCAGCGCTTCGAGATCCCCATCGTGCGTGCCGAGGACAAGAAGGCCGCCGCACAGCTGCGGCAGCGCGTCATGCCCTTCATCCTGCGCCGCATGAAGAAGGACGTCTTAAAGGAACTTCCCGACAAGGTCGAGCGCAAGCTCATCGGCGAGATGACACCGCAGCAGACGAAGGTCTACCGGGCTTACTTCATGAAGAGCCAGCGCGACTTCATGCGCGAGGTCAGCCTCGCGAGCCCCGGCGAGCGGCGCATCAAGATCCTCGCCATCCTCACGCGCCTGCGCCAGATTGCCTGTGACCCCGCATTGTTCCTCGAGAGCTATCACGGCGGCTCAGGCAAGCTCGACATGCTCGAAGAGCTCATCGAGGAGGCCATCGAGGGCGGCCATCGCCTCTTGATCTTCTCGCAGTTCACGACGATGCTCGCGCACATCGCTGAGCGGCTGCGCCGCAAGGGACTTGCGTACTTCAGCCTCGACGGCGCGACGCCCGCGCTGACGCGCATGAAGCTCGTGCGCGAGTTCAACCGCGGTGCTGTGCCGATCTTCCTGATCTCCCTGAAGGCGGGTGGCACGGGGCTCAACCTCACGGGCGCCGACATGGTCGTCCACTTCGACCCGTGGTGGAACCCCGCCGTCGAGGACCAGGCGACCGACCGCGCCTACAGGCTCGGCCAGCGAAACAATGTCCAGGTCTTCAAGCTCATCATGAAGGGGACCGTCGAGGAAAAGATCTACGAGCTTCAGGAAAAGAAGAAGTCCCTGATCGACCAGATGATACAGCCCGGCGAGAATTTCCTCGCCAAGCTCACCGACGAAGAAATCCGCGCGCTTTTTCAGGGCTGATAGCGCCCTGCATGTGTTTTTTTTGCCGCGCATGTGTGATAGAATAAGAAAGAGTATGGAAGAAAGGTGGAGAAACCATGAACATTACGATTGGCAGTGACCACGGCGCGGTAGCGCTCAAGGACGAGGTCAAGATGGTCCTGAAGGAATACGAGGATATCAAGGTGACGGATGTCGGCACGTTCGGCACGCAGTCCGTCGATTACCCTGACATCGCCGAGAAAGTCTGCGCAGACGTGACGAGCGGCAAGGCCGACTTCGGCATCGTGCTCTGCGGCACGGGCATCGGCATCTCGATCGCGGCCAACAAGGTCAAGGGCATCCGCTGCGCACTCTGCAACGATGTCTACTCGGCCAAGAAGGCGCGCGAGCACAACAACGCCAACGTCCTCGCGATGGGCGGCCGCGTGCTCGGCTTCGGCCCAGCCGGCGAGATCGTCCGCGCTTTCGTCGAGAGCTCGTTCGAGGGCGGCCGCCACGAGCGCCGCGTCAACAAGATCATGGCAATCGAGCAGAAGTAAGCTCCTGCCATCCGTTAGCCAAGCAATATGCATAGGGAAGCTGCCGAGACCCAGCGGCAGAGAAGGAGGAACCCCATGAGCCTGATGGATACCTTGAAACAGTCGGACCCGGAAATCGCGAAAGAACTCGACCTCGAGCTCAATCGCCAGCGCACGAAACTCGAGCTCATCGCCTCGGAGAACATCGTCTCCAAGGCCGTGATGGAAGCGCAGGGCAGCGTGTTGACGAATAAGTACGCAGAAGGCTATCCGGGCAAGCGCTACTACGGCGGCTGCGAGTACGTCGATGTTGTCGAGCAGCTCGCCATCGACCGCGCCAAGAAGCTCTTCGGCGCGGAATACGCCAACGTCCAGCCGCATTCCGGCGCACAGGCCAACATGGCCGTCTTCTTCGCACTCTTGACGCCGGGCGACACGGTCATGGGCATGAACCTCACGGACGGCGGTCACCTGACGCACGGCAGCCCGGTCAACATGAGTGGCAAGTACTTCAAGATCGTGCCGTACGGTGTCGACAAGGAGACGGAACGCATCGACTACGACGCGCTCGAGAAGCAGGCTGAGGAATGCAAGCCGAAGATGATCGTCGCCGGCGCATCCGCCTACGCGCGCATCATCGACTTCCCGCGCCTCGCAGAGATCGCCCACAAGGTCGGTGCCTACCTCATGGTCGACATCGCGCACATCGCCGGCCTCGTCGCCGCAGGCCTCCATCCGAGCCCGGTCCCGTACGCCGACGTCGTCACGACGACGACGCACAAGACGCTGCGCGGCCCGCGCGGCGGCATGATCCTCTGCAAGGACGCAGAGTTCGGCAAGCAGTTCAACAAGGCTGTCTTCCCGGGCATCCAAGGCGGCCCGCTCATGCACGTCATCGCAGCGAAGGCCGTCGCGCTCGGCGAGGCACTGCGCCCCGAGTTCAAGGAGTACGCAGCGCAGACCATCAAGAACGCCAAGGCGCTCGCTGAGACGCTGCAGCAGGATGGCTTCCGCATCGTCTCGGGCGGCACGGACAACCACCTGATGCTCGTCGACCTCACGAGCAAGGACATCACGGGCAAAGAGGCCCAGACCGTCCTCGACGAGGTCAACATCACCTCGAACCGCAACACCATCCCGTTCGAACCGCGTTCCCCGTTCGTCACGAGCGGCATCCGCCTCGGCAGCCCTGCCTTGACGACGCGCGGCTTCAAGGAAGACGACATGCGCGAAGTCGGCAACATCATCGCGCTCGTCTTGAATGACCCGACGAACGAAGAGAAGAAAGAGGAGGCACGCCGCCGCGTCGCCGCCCTCTGCAAGAAATATCCGCTTTATGAATGACAGGTAGACACCTGCGGAATAAGTGACACGGCCCCGCTCTGCGGGGCTCTGTATTGTGTAGAAAGGGGTATCTTACATGGCTGAACCAATGAACGTCCACGTCATCGACCATCCGCTGATCCAGCATAAGCTCACGATCATGCGCATGAAGGAGACGGGCACGAAGGACTTCCGCGAGCTGCTCGAGGAGATCTCGATGCTCATGGCCTATGAGATCACGCGCGACTTCCCGCTCAAGGAAGTCGAGATCGAGACGCCGATTTGCAAGTGCAAGGAGAAGATGCTCGCCGGCAAGAAAGTCGGCGTCGTGCCGATCCTGCGCGCCGGCCTCGGCATGCTCAACGGCGTCGTCAACATGATCCCGGCGGCCCGCGTCGGCCACGTCGGCATGTATCGCGACCCGAAGACGCTGAAGCCGGTCGAGTACTACTGCAAGCTGCCGGGCGACGTCGCCGAGCGCACGCTGATCGTCGTCGACCCGATGCTCGCCACGGGCGGCAGCTCGTCGGCCGCGCTCTCGCTGCTCAAGGAGAAGGGCGCCAAGCACATCATCCTCATGTGCCTCGTCGCCGCGCCTGAGGGCGTCCGCGTCATCAACCACGACCATCCAGATGTGCCGCTCTACGTCGCAGCCATCGACGAGAAGCTCAACGACAAGGGCTACATCGTCCCGGGCCTCGGCGACGCCGGCGACCGCATCTTTGGCACACTGTAATCAAAAGTAAGGGAGAAATCAGATTTGAGTAACTTAGAAGTTGGTATTGTCGGCCTGCCGAACGTCGGCAAGAGCACGCTTTTCAATGCCATCACGAAAGCCGGCGCAGAGGCCGCGAACTTCCCGTTCTGCACGATCGAGCCGAATGTCGGCGTCGTCGCCGTACCAGACCCGCGCCTCAAGGTCCTGCATGAACTCTACAACTCGAAGAAGACGACGCCGGCCTCCGTGCGCTTCGTCGACATCGCCGGCCTCGTCAAGGGCGCGTCCAAGGGCGAGGGCCTCGGCAATAAATTCCTCGAGCACATCCGCCAGGTCGATGCCGTCGCACACGTCGTGCGTTGCTTCGTCGACCCGAACATCACGCATGTCGAGGGCGGCATTGACCCGCTGCGCGACATCGACATCATCCAGACGGAGCTCTGCCTCGCTGACCTCGAGATCGTCGAGAAGCGCATCATGAAGCTCGCGAAGATCGCGAAGTCCGGCAACAAAGAGGCGAAGGTCGAAGACGAGATCCTGCGCCGCATCAAGGCTGCACTCGACGAGGGCACGCCGGCACGCCAGGTCGACCTCTCCGAGGATGATCTCGAGCTCATCAAGGAGATGAATCTCCTGACGCTCAAGCCGACGCTCTACGTCACGAACGTCGCCGAGGACGAAGTCGCCACGGCTTACGACGAGAACCCGTACGTCCAGCAGGTCAAGGAATACGCGGCCAAAGAGGGCGCGGAAGTCGTCGCCATCTCGGCAAAAGTCGAGTCGGAGATCGCCGAGCTTGACGAAGAAGAGGCCAAGGCCTTCCTCGAAGACCTCGGTGAGACGGAGAGCGGCCTCGACCGCCTGATCAAGGCAGCGTTCGACCTCCTGGGCCTGCAGACCTTCCTGACGGCCGGCCCGGATGAGTGCCGCGCCTGGACCATCGTCAAGGGCACGACGGCACCGAAAGCCGCCGGCAAGATCCACACGGACTTCGAGCGCGGCTTCATCCGCGCCGAGATCGTCAACTACAACGACCTCATCGCCGCCGGCAGCGTCGCTGCCGCACGCGAGAAAGGCCAGGTCCGCGTCGAGGGCAAGGACTACGTCATGCAGGATGGCGACGTCGTCAACTTCCGCTTCAACGTGTGATGGATAGGGCGCGGGGCCTAGTTTAGTTCGTTGCGCAGGAGGGGGCCTGTATTTCGGCTTCGTCGCTCCGTTGAATGGTCCCCATGGCTTTGCGGCGCATCGTTGGCGGTTCGCCGCCTGCCGCGGCGTTCTGACATAGTGGACGGATGCTGCTTGGCATTCGGGGACCAGCCCTGCGGGCAGTCACTGCGCTCCTGCAGGCGAAATACAGGCCCCCTCCCTCTTGACTCGACTGGTTTACACAGGAGCGTAGTTGGCGTGTTTTGCGTGGCCCCGCTGCTGTGTGGTAGGTGAGACTGCTGGCCCCCTCGTGCTGCGCACATTGGGGGAGTACCCGGTATCTGACCTCGCAATATGAGAAAAGAAAAAGACTGCCGCGCTTTGCGACAGTCTTTTTGATAGCAGTGTTCAGTAGAGCTCGGGGCGGCGGTCGGCGAAGACGTTGATGGTCTCGCGGATGTGGTGGCGCAGGCCGGGGCGCAGGCGGGCGGTCAGGATGGCTTCGCTTTCACCTGCTTCGACGATGGCCTCGCCCCAGGGGTCGAGGATGGCGGAGTGGCCGGCGAGGTGGTTGCCCTGCTCGTCGGTGCCGGCCTCGTTGGCCGCGATGACGTAGAACTGATTCTCGATGGCGCGGGCGCGCGTCAGGATCTGCCAGTGGCTCAGACGGCTGGCGGGCCAGGCGGCGGGCAGGAAGAGTACGGCGATGTCCTCGAGCGCGAGCTTGCGGATGAACTCGGGGAAGCGCACGTCGTAGCAGATGGCGACGCCGCAGAGCACGCCGTCGAGGCGGAAGGTCACCATCTCTCTGCCTGCCGCGAAGTCCTTGCTCTCGCCGCTCGGCGAGAACAGGTGCGCCTTGTCGTACGAGGCGACTTCCGCGCCCGTGCGGTCGAAGATGTAGCAGGTGTTGTAGACCTTGCCCTCGCGCCGGTTGGCGACCGTGCCGCCGACGATGTTCACGCCGTTCGTGCGCGCGAGCTCGGCGAGCACCGTGCGCGACTGTTGGCCGTCGAGATCCGCGTGTACGGCGATCGGCTGCGGGTAGAAGCCGAGCCGCCAGAGCTCGGGCAGCACGAGCACATCGGGCTCTGCGCGCATGGCCTCTGCGACCATGCGGCGCAGCGTCTTGATATTATCATCGGGCCGGGCGAAAGCGACCGGCATCTGCAGAATCGAGATTTTCATAGGAGGCCTCCAAGATATGATGGAAAAACAACAATATGCCGTCGGCGACATCGTGCGCATGAAAAAAGCACATCCGTGCGGCTCGAGTGAATGGGAGATCCTGCGCACCGGCATGGACTTCCGGCTCAAGTGCCTGGGATGCGGCCATCTCGTCATGATGCCGCGCACGAAATTCGAGAAGATGGTTCGCGCCGTCCGTCACCAAGAGGGGTGACGATGCCTTCATTTTACCACATCATCTGCCGTCGTGCAGTCACATGTGGCAATCGATGGGTTGACAATGTGACACATGCACCCTGCATTACATGAGCGGAACGTTAGAATTTTCCCCATAGGTTTACAAATGCGTTTTGACGTGTTACAATGACAACGTTCAATGAGGAACCAAAGAGCGCCAGGAATCCTGAGGAAACGTGGACACTCATGCGGTTCTTTTTCTTTGGTCCCGTTTGAACGAGAATTGTAATCGTTTTATACCAAAGGAGGAGTTCTTCATGAAAAAGACTCTCGTATCCGCACTGACGACGGCTCTCGTCGTCGGCGCTGCCAGCACGACGTTTGCTGCTGCTAACCCGTTCTCCGATGTACCGGCTGATCATTGGGCTTACGACGCTGTATCCCAGCTCGCAGCTGATGGCGTCATCGAAGGCTATGGCGACACGACGTTCCGTGGCAACCAGAACATCACGCGTTATGAGATGGCTCAGATGATCGCAAAGGCTATGGCTAAGAGCGATGTCTCCGCTGCCGACAAGGCCCTGATCGACAAGCTCGCTGCTGAGTTCTCCGATGAACTCAACAACCTCGGCGTCCGCGTCAGCAACCTCGAGCGCAATGCCGACAACGTCAAGTGGAACGGCCAGGCTCGTTACCGCTACTGGAGCCAGCGCTATGAAAACCAGAAAAAGCAGAACAAAGATCAGCTCAACTTCCGCCTCGAGCCGAGCGCTGAGGTCAACAAGAACTGGCATGTCAAGGCTCGTATCGATGCATTCATGGACCCGAGCAAAGACGAGACGTCGGATCTGACGGTAAAACGCGTTTGGGCACAGGGCGACTACAAGAACTTCCAGGTCAAACTCGGCAAGATGCCGTTCTTCTCGACGGAGACGGCTGGCATGCTGTTCGATGATCAGTTCTCCGGTGCACAGGTCACGTTCGGCAACCAGCTCAAGCTCACGGCTGAGGCTGGCCGTTGGAACCTCAACAGCGCCAACAAGCAGTCGAACCTCAACGATGCAGCTGGAAAGACGGATGACGATGCTGCCAACTATCAGGGTATCGCTCTGAACGGCACGGCTGGCAAGCTCTATGGCGGCGCTGCTTACCGTCATTTCAACAGCAACGTCTTCACGCAGACGAAGGGCTTCGAGAAGAACACGGATGAGGCCAACATCTGGTCTGTCGGCGCTGGCTACAAGTTCGACAAGAACTGGAACCTCTACGGTGCTTATGCTAAGAACGAAAAGGCTGAAGCAGATGCTACGGCACATAACATCCAGCTCAACTATAAGGGCGCACAGAAAGCCAACAAGGGTTCCTGGGGTGCTTACACGGCTTACCGCTACATGGGTCAGAATGTCGCCTTCGCTCCGACGTATGAGACGTTCCTCAGCAATGGCGTCAACAACGTCAAGGGCTGGGAAGTTGGCACGGAGTACGTTCCGTTCACGAATGTCACGGCTGCCGCTTACTACTTCAACGGCAAGCAGCTGGACAACGACCAGGATGCAGAGCTGCTGTTCGGCCGCGTAAACTTCTGGTTCTGATAAGAAGCTGCAATAGCGACGATTCACTGCCTAGGCAGATCAAAAGCCTTCCACTGGCAAATGTCAGCGGAAGGCTTTTTTGTGCGCAGATTCTCAATGATAGTGATAGTTGACAGAGAAAACTATTCTAACCGAAGTGTAATCGACTTCTAACAGCAGTGTAATTGTAATTGACTGAGTCAAGTAATATAATGATGGTGTCAAAAGGAAAGGGGCAGGGACCTCAGAGGAAACATGGAGACTCGCGATGCTCCCCGCACTCTTCCCACCAATCCAATTCACTCGATACCTTCTATATATGGTATAGAAGGAAGATGGGAGGAATTCATCATGAAAAAGACTCTTGTATCTGCATTGACGACGGCACTCGTAGTTGGTGCTGCATCGACTACATTTGCCGCAACGAACCCGTTCTCCGATGTGCCGGCTGACCACTGGGCATACGACGCTGTATCCCAGCTCGCAGCCGACGGCGTCATCGAAGGCTACGGCGACACGACCTTCAAGGGCAACCAGAACATCACGCGCTACGAGATGGCGCAGATGATCGCGAAGGCCATGGCCAAGACGGATGTCTCCGCATCCGACAAGGCCCTGATCGACAAGCTCGCCGCTGAGTTCTCTGATGAGCTCAATACGCTCGGCGTCCGCGTCAGCAACCTCGAGCGCAACGCCGACAAGGTAAAATGGAATGGCGAGGCCCGCTACACCTACACGAGCACGCGCGACAAGTCGAAAGAGGATAGCAAGAGCAACGATGATGAGTTGCTGCTGCGCCTCGAGCCGTCGGCTGAGGTCAACCGCAACTGGCACGTCAACGCCCGCCTCGATGCCTCCACGGATCTTGCCAAGGATAGCACTGACCCGAATGGCAGTCATGGCGATGAGCAGGACACGGATGTGACGTTGCAGCGTCTCTGGGCAGATGGCCAGTACGGCACGACGAACATCAAAATCGGCAAACTGCCGATGCAGATCGACAACAATCTGCTCTTCGATGACGAGATTTCCGGTGCTGCCATCACGACGGGCAAGGACCTCAAGGTCACGCTGCAGGCAGGCCGCTTCGACCTCGATGGCGATACGAACAACGATTCCATCAACGCGGCTGCTAAGGCAAAAGATGATACGGCCAATATGCAGAGCATCGGCCTGCAGTACGGCAAGGACAAGCTCAGCATCGGCGCCGGCTACCATCATCTGAACAGCGATGCCTTTACGGCGATGGGCAAGAGCTACAAGTCCACGCAGGATGAGGACAATGCCGACATCTGGAGCGCCAACCTCCATTATGCGTTCGACAAGAACGTCGCCCTCGGCGGCGTTTATGCCGAGAACACGAAGGCCGACGACTACAAGAAAGCCGGCACGGTCGAGCTCGACTACAAGGGCGCGGATCCTGCCAACAAGGGCACTTGGGGCGCTTATGCTGCATACCGCTACCTCGGCCAGAACGTAGCCTTTGACCCGTCCTACGATGGCGCTTGGGCCGGTACGAAGGGCTGGGAAGTCGGCACGAACTACACGCTCTTCAAGAACACGGTGGCAAGCGTCAAGTACTTCAACGGCGAGAATATCGATAACGGCAAAGATGCCGAGAAACTCTTCGGCCGCGTCGAATTCCACTTCTGATAAAACGAATCCCACTTCTCTCAAACATCATCATAGAACCAGAACCGAGAACAGCGGTCCCTTTTGGGGCTGCTGTTCTTTTGTTTATGGGGCTGATACAAGGTAGACACCCACGATTGTTATTTTTTTCCTTGCTTTTTATACGATATTGCTAATTTTTTGAACATTCACCCGTAAGTCTATTGCAGAAAGACGTGGGATATGATACACTGAGGTTAATCAAAGTGCGCTCAAAGAAGCGGCAGGTAGAGGAAACATGGATACTCTGTGTCGTGCTTTGGTCGGCTTTGGGAAAAATCACTTCTTATTATATTGTAGAAGGAGGAGTTTCTCATGAAGAAGACTCTCGTATCCGCTCTGACGACGGCTCTCGTCGTCGGCGCAGCCAGCACGACGTTTGCAGCTGCAAACCCGTTCTCCGATGTACCGGCTGACCATTGGGCTTACGACGCTGTATCCCAGCTCGCAGCTGATGGTGTCATCGAAGGCTATGGCGATACGACGTTCCGCGGCCAGCAGAACATCACGCGCTATGAGATGGCTCAGATGATTGCCAAGGCTATGGCAAGAACGGATGTTTCGGCATCGGACAAGGCACTGATCGACAAACTCGCAGCAGAGTTCTCCGATGAGCTGGGCAACCTCGGCGTCCGCGTTAGCAACCTCGAGCGCAATGCCGATATGGTCAAGTGGAACGGCCAGGCTCGTTACCGTTACTGGAGCCAGCGCTATGAAAACGAGAAAGGTTCCAAAGACAAGAAGAACAAGGATCAGCTGACGTTCCGCTTCGAGCCGACGGCAGAAGTCAATGCGAACTGGCATGTCAAGGCCCGTATCGATGCATCGGCTGACCCGAGTGAAGATGGTTCGGCAACTATGGCCGTAAAGCGTGTTTGGGCACAGGGCGACTACCGGAACTTCCAGGTCAAGCTCGGCAAGCTGCCGCTGGCTTCGACGGAGACGGCTGGCATGCTCTTCGATGATCAGTTCTCTGGTGCACAGCTCACGTTCGGTAATAAGCTCAAGGCTACGCTCGAGGCAGGCCGCTGGAATCTTGCGAATGGTGCCAATGCACAGTCGGCTATTAAGAAAGCAGCAAATGACACGGATGATGCGGCCAACTATCAGGGCATCATGCTGAATGGCACGACGGGCAAGCTCTATGGCGGTGCAGCATATCGTCATTTCAGCAGCGCAGCGTTCACGCAGATCAACGATGATGCTTCTTCGGATGATGCAAACCTCTGGTCCGTCGGTGCGGGCTATAAGTTCGACCACAACTGGGATCTGTCGGGCGCATATGCTAAGAACACGGAAGCAGCTACGGATGCTACGGCGCACAACATCCAGCTCAACTACAAAGGTGCACAGAAGGCCAATAAGGGTTCCTGGGGTGCGTACACAGCTTATCGCTACATGGGCCAGAACGTTGCCTTTGCACCGCTCTATGAGATGTTCCTCACGGATTCCGGCATGAACAACGTCAAAGGTTGGGAAGTTGGTGCAGAGTACATCCCGTTCACGAATGTCCTGTCCAAGATTCAGTACTTCAACGGCAAGAAGCTCGATTCGGACCGTGATGCAGAAGGTCTCTTCGGTCAGGTGAACTTCTTCTTCTGAGACTGAGCGGCTTTAGTCGGTCTTAGTTTGATAAATAAAATAGATGTATAGTCGATGAAGTGGTCTATACATCTATTTTTTATTGATTTATATAATCAGAAAGTTTCCTATAATGCAAATAAACGCAAGAATGCATAGATTTTCGTGAGGTTTCCGCAAAATACAAGAGGAATTGATATGGAACAATCTGTTACAATAAGAGTCAGATAAGTCATAACAGCGCGCTTGACCTTCTGTCATAGGAAAGAATCACAAGAATCATATTAGGGGGATTTGCAGATGAAGAATCAAAAGAAAGCAATCGTCTTGGGCATTACGGCTACAATGCTGATGCCAGTATGCTTTAATGGCGGCACAGCAGAAGCAGCTGCTGCAGATACCGACGTAGCAGCTATGCAGGCAGAGATCAATGATTTGACGGCACGCTTGACCGATTTGGAGAACAGCTTGGCTGCTGCGAAGGAAAAGCAGGAGGCAGCTAAGAGCGAGAAGAAGGCCAAGAAAGAGGCACCGACGCTCAAGTGGTCTGGTTCTACAAAATCTGGCTATATGTATGATGAGAAGAAAACCGGAAAAATCAAGGCAGAGGCTAAGATTTTGGCGACGACGGTGGTGGACAAGACGTATGATGTCGGCCTTGGACTCAAATTCAAATCGACTTCGTCGGAGCCTAACAATGGCAAATACTCTTCGGAAAAGAACAAGGTCAAATTGGAACAGGCATATGTCGGCCGTTCCTTTGGTCCTGTCTATGTGAAGGCTGGCGTTCAGACAGTATCCCTTGGCGAAGGCCTCTGGCTCTCTAAATCAAGTGTGAATCAGTTCACGGCTAACTATAAGATGACGCCGCGCGACACGCTGTATGCCGGCTATGGCCGCGATTCGCAAGATTATCTGGTCAATGATACAAATGATGATAACCCACCTGCTCGCACGCGCCTGCTGAAATTCGCACAGTATCAGCACGATTTCTCGAAGGATGCATATGCCGGCCTGTATTTCGGCACGCAGCAGCCTGAACGGTATCTCGGTGTTTACGGCTCGACGCCGATTGTGGGTAAGTTTGGTATCTCAGCTGAATATGTAAGGAATACCAATAAGGAAAAACCTGGGTTCAGTGATGTAGATAACGGTTATGGCTACAAGTACTTTGGTGCCAATAAGAATACACAAGGCTATGTCATTAGCCTGAATTACGGCAAGGCCAAGAAGAAGGGCACTTGGGATATCATTGGACAATATCTCAACATCGATCAGAACCTCTTTATGGATGATAGCTACACGGATTGGGATGATTACATCACAGCCGATGGCTTCAAGGGCTTTGGCCTGATCATGGATTATGCGACGAGCGATCACACGAAGCTCTCACTGCTCCGTTACTGGGCACATACGAACCCGGACGGCGACAATCTGAAGGGTGGTACGGGCTCTTCACTGGAGAAATCCCCACACTATTCCACGTATCTGAAGTTCACAACGAAGTTCTAAGAGACGAACCCACTAAAATCCATGAAGGAGGAAGATGTCAGCATGAATTATTCAGGAATCAGCAAAAGGATTGCAGCCCTTACTGTTGCGGCGATGTTGTCGACGGCTGCGGCATTTGCCGCAGAGCCAGCACCGGGCGTGCAGATCCTCAAATACGATCGCCCCGCCGCTGTTTCAGAGATGCCAGCAAATTTCCGCACGGCCCAGAGCCAATATAAGACGGCAAAGGATGGGATCTACCCCTCGCGCGAAGGCCTGGATAATCTGCGCCAGTCCGGCAGCAGCTTCTTCTCCAAGAACGAATTCAAGGAGCTACTGAAGCATGTACCGGCTAAAGACCTCGTCGTCATTGACCTGCGCAATGAATCGCACGGCTATATCAATGACGATGGCATCAGCTGGTATTCGCGCTACAAGACCTTCAATAAGGGGCAGTCGGCCAAGGAGATTGACCGCCGCGAGAAGAGCATGCTTGAGACGGCCAAGATGAACCAGGATGTGGATGTGGCTACGCTGGACAAACACAAGGACATCGCTTCACAGAAGGTGGAGCACGTCAACTCGGTGCAGACGGAAGAGCAGTTTGTCAAATCGATGGGGGTCAAGTATTACCGCGTACCGGTCATGGACTATTCGGCACCGACTCCGGCCAATGTCGATGAATTCCTGGCTATCTATAAGAAGCTGCCGAAAAACGCATGGATTCATGTTCACTGCGAGGCTGGCGTAGGCCGCACGACAATCTTCCTCTCGCTCATGGATATGATCAAGAATGCCGATAAGCTTTCTTACGACGACATCATGACGCGCGAAGTGCTGCTCGGCGGTCAGGATGTCCGCAAGTCGGCAGAGACGACGAAGGATGCCTATAAAAAGGAGAACTATCCGAAGCGCGCTCTGTTCACGCGTCACTTCTATGAGTATGTCAAGGCTAATCCACAGCTCAAGAAATCGTACACGCAGTGGACAAAGGAAAATGGATTTGAATTCTGATCAGGGATGCGGTAAGATCTGTTCCGGTACACGTTATACGATGAAGCATATGTTTGCTTTAGAAGAGGAGTGAAGATTTCATGATAAGTTTCAAGAAAAAGACATTGCTCTCTGTTGCTGTTGCCGTCATGCTCGGCAGTGCACAGCTGCCGGGAACGTCATGGGCTGCCCAGGCACCAGCTGCCGTTGTGCAGGAGGTCTCCGCTGAGGCACAGGCTCCGGCTGTCGTCAAGAACCCGCCGAAACTTGCGCTGAAGATTGACCGCGCTGACGTCAACCAGCTGCCGCGCAACTTCCGCATGGGCAGCGACAAGTACGTCGGCGTGACAAAGACCGGCATCATGCCGACCCGTAAGGGCATGGACACGATGAATGTATCGGCCTCCAGCTGCTTCTCCGAAAAAGAGCTGGAAGCAATCCTCAAGAAAGTGCCGGTAAAGCCATCTCAGTTCTACGATGTGGATTTGCGTGGAGAATCGCATGGCTACCTCAATGGCACGGCTGTCAGCTGGTTCGCTAACCACGATTGGGGAAATGATGGACGCACAGAAGATATCATCATCCCACTGGAAAAAGAGCAGCTTGCTTCGCTCAAGGACAGCACGGTCAAATCGATTTATCGCTTTGACGATAAAAAGAATGTGCTTCTGTCCCCGATTTATGTCAACTACAACAAAGTTCGCACCGAGGAAGAGATGGTCAAGCAGCATGGTGCCAATTACTTCCGCCTGACGCTGCAGGATCACTTCCGCCCGGATGACCCCGATGTCGACAAGTTCCTGGAGTTCTACAAATCCCTGCCGAAGGATGCATGGCTGCATTATCACTGCTATGCTGGCATGGGTCGTACGACCATCTTCATGGTCATGCACGATATCCTCAAGAACGCGAAGGATGTCAGTTTCGACGACATCATCCAGCGTCAGAAGCTCATCGGCATTGTCGACCTCAGTGAGATCCCGGATAAGAAGAAGAATTACGGCCGCAAGGCGTATATCGAACGCTATCAGTTCGTCCAGCATTTCTATGATTATGTAAAAGAGAATCCTGACCTCAAGACGCCGTATAGTGTCTGGGCCAAGAAGAACAAGGTCAATTCGTGGGAACCGGACTACAGCGGTTACATCTGGCGCCTGGACACGAAGGACCGCAATCAGCTGCCGCGCAACTTCCGCACGATGAATTCAGCCTTCAGGACGGATGTCAATGTCAAGAAGACGGGTAAGGGATTCAATCCGACGCCGACGCGCAAGGGCCTCGACACGCTCTACATGTCCGGCAGTGCGGAATTCTCCAATGGTGAGCTCCAGGCAATGCTGCCAGTCCTCAAACAGCAGGCGAAAGGCCCTATCTACATCATGGACCTCCGTCAGGAGACGCACGGTGTCTTCAACGGCAATGCAGTCAGCTGGTACGGCCTGCGCGATTGGGGGAACCTCGGCAAGAATAAGGCAGAGGTACTCAAGGATGAGAACAGCCGCCTGAACGCAGCAAGAGGCAAGAGCCTTATCGTAGCAGAGCTCGACAAAGACAAGATGCCAATTGACCCGAAACCGGTCAAGATTGAATCCGTCATGACGGAGCAGCAGTTGGTCGAGAAGAATGGCCTCCATTATTATCGCATTGCGGCAACGGATCACATCTGGCCGTCGGCTGCGAATATCGATGAGTTCATCAACTTCACGCGTACGATGCCGGCAAATGCTTGGCTGCATTTCCACTGCCAGGCTGGTGCAGGTCGCACGACGGCTTACATGGCTATGTACGATATGATGAAGAACCCGGATGTTTCGCTGGGTGACATCCTCTCGCGTCAGTACCTGCTCGGCGGCAACTACGTTGCTTATGAGATCGCAAAACCGAAGCCGGATCAGTGGAAGGCTGACTATTATCACCAGAAGGCGCATATGGTAGAGAAGTTCTATCAGTATGTCCAGGAGAATCACGCCGATGGGTTCAAGACGAGCTGGAGTCAGTGGCTCGCCGCACATCAGGATATCTGATGCTGATGAAGCGTATTCTCAAACAACAACTTTGATTCAATTCAGCGGACAGGCCTCTTAGGCCTGTTTGCTGTATATCGCACAATAGAAGGAGGTTTATTATGGCAATCTGGGACAAATCAATCGATCGCAGGGATTTCCTGAAAACGGCTGCAGGCGCTGCTGCTGCATTTGCAGCAGCTTCTATCCTACCCAAGCAGGGATTTGCCGCACCGCGCAACATCGAGACGACGGCCATTAAATTCTCGGAGATGGAGAAACTGTCGCCAACGGAGATGGCTAAGCGCTCACCGCTGCGCGAGTATGGCTATAACTGGCTCATGGACAAGGCAAACGGCCTGCAGGATCAGACAGTCAAGAAAATCGTTCTGGAAGGGCTGAAAGCGCCGAAACCGTTGATTTTCCAGAAATATCCAGACAAGGCGAGCCAGGAAGCCTGCCGCAAGGCGCTGCTGGCAGCAGGGTATATCAAGGAAGAGAATACGATCGATCAGATTTTTCCAGAGGTCAAGACGAAGCTGAATTTCTGGGATGCCGCCGGTGCGGGCTGGGGTGGTCATCATGCCTATCCATGCGGCTTGATCACGCATGTGGCAACAGATCTCCAGACAGGGTTGAGCCTGATCGAGAACTACGAGCAGTTCTTTGGCTATTCCATGAATCGGGAATTGCTGACCGAAGCGGTGTTGCTGCATGATTTAACCAAACCGTGGATTCTGCAGTGGACCCCAGATCACAAGTGCCTGCCAGAAATCAAGATTGCTGGCACGGGCTGCCATCACATCCAGCAGGTCGCAGACTGCATGTACCGCGGCTTGCGTCCGGATGTTGTAGTTGCTGTGGCGGTATCCCATGATCATGCGGGCTGGCCCAGCGAAGAAAAGAAACCAGTCGGCTATATCAAGGCGGCTGCCATCATCGCTGGCAAAGATCCAATCAAGGAAGGTTATCTGGCACCGGATGGCGAGACGCTGCCCCTGCCGAGACGCCCGGAATCCTTCCTGGTACACCTCGGCGACCATGATTTCGTCCTGACTTCGGGTATTTCGTCCTGGACACAGGAATACCTGAAAAAGGTTGCTTTGTCTGACTACGGCCTGACGAAAGCAGACCTTGATAGCAGCAAGTTCTACAATCTGCGCAACTACGTTTACTCGCAAGCGTCGGATATGCATCTCTATCAGATCCTCGTGGATCAGGGATATGATGCATTCCGCCAGACTGTTCTGGATATCGTTATCCCCGGTTAATTGAGAAGATATCTCTTCCTAAAGGCCTATAAAGTATGTTTCCCCCCTCCTGAACGGAAAGTTCCCCCTCCCTGTTCAGGAGGTTTTTTGTTATTTAGTTTTCAGCGGCATCTAAATTTGACTACTGAAGGTAACTCTGCTATAATTAACACAGCCTAAGGGAAATCGAAGGAAGAGACTGAGGAAACATGGACACTCATGAGGAATCCTCCGATGGAACTTGGACAAAATGTTCATTTCTATTTTTTGAAGGAGGAGTTCTTTATGAAAAAGACTCTCGTATCCGCACTGACGACGGCTCTCGTTGTCGGCGCTGCCAGCACGACGTTTGCTGCTGCTAACCCGTTCTCCGATGTACCGGCTGATCATTGGGCTTACGACGCTGTATCCCAGCTCGCAGCTGATGGCGTCATCGAAGGCTATGGCGACACGACGTTCCGTGGCAACCAGAACATCACGCGTTATGAGATGGCTCAGATGATCGCAAAGGCTATGGCTAAGAGCGATGTCTCCGCTGCTGATAAGGCCCTGATCGACAAGCTCGCTGCTGAGTTCTCCGATGAGCTCAACAACCTCGGCGTCCGCGTTAGCAACCTCGAGCGCAATGCTGACATGGTAAAATGGAACGGCAAGGCTGAGTACACGTACTACAGCCATCGCGACAAGGATGCAAACACGAAGACGAACGACGATCAGCTCCTGTTCCGCCTCGAGCCGAGCGCTGAAGTCAACAGCCACTGGCATGTAAATGCACGTCTCGATGCTTCCACGGACCTTGCAAAGGATAACAAGGACGACAATGCAGACGCTTCTCTTAGACATGGCTCGGACAGCATCCAGGACACGGATGTTACGCTCAAGCGTGTCTGGGCTCAGGGCAACTATGGCAACTTCCAGGTCAAACTCGGTAAGTTCGCTCAGATTGATAACGACAGCATCTTCGATACGTCGTTCTCTGGTGCTGAAGTCCAGTTCGGCAACAAGGTGACGTTCACGGCTGGTGCTGGCCGCCAGAACATGGATAACGACAGCGACTTCACGCAGAAGTTTGGTCATAACGAAGATACTGCAAATTATCAGTATGCTGGCCTCGGCTACGCTGATGGCAAGTTCGTCGGTGGTGTTGACTACCATCATCTGAATGCTGACAGCTTCCAGTATGCAAAGGAAGATGGCACGAAGCAGGCTAACGAAGATAACGCCAACATCTGGCTCGCAAAGGCTGCTTATCGCTTCGATAAGACGAATGCCCTGAACGGCTTCTATGCCAACAACACGTCGGCTGACGAACTCGATAAGGCTTGGAGCGCTCAGTACAGCTACAAGGGCGCTGAGGCTCAGAACAAGGGCACTTGGGGTGCTTGGGCAGCTTACCGTTATCTCGGCGATAACACGGATCTGTTCTCCACGTTCGATGTAATCCTCGCTGGTCAGAAGGGCTGGGAAGTCGGCACGAACTACGCTCCGTTCAAGAACGTTGTTGCTACGCTCCGTTATGGTCATGGCAAGAACATCGCAACGGATCACGACATCGAGAACCTCTTCGGTCGTATCGAGATGTTCTTCTAATCCCTCGATTATCAGATCCACAAGCAATACAAAAGACCTCCGCTTTGGCGGAGGCCTTTTTTGTTGCCGCATCGATGCTTGACTTTTCGATGGCGTGTAGTAAACTGAAAAGAGAATTTGACTAGGTATGAGAAAAGGGGATATTGGCATGCCAAATCGTGCGGCCTGGGCGGAGATCGATCTTGCGGCCCTTAGGCATAATTACGAGGAGATCAAGAAGAATATTCGCGGCGGGGCGAAGCTCTGCGCTGTCGTCAAGGCGGATGCCTACGGCCACGGTGCTCTGGCTGTCGCGCGCGTCGCGGTGGAGGCGGGGGCCTCTTATCTCGCGGTCGCGACGCTCGGCGAGGCCATCGAGCTGCGCCAGGCGGGCTTCACGGTGCCAATCCTGCTCTTAGGTCTCGTACTGCCGGATGAGGCGCGCGACATCGTCGACTACGATGTCACGCAGGTCGTCTGCGAGCTGCCGCTCGCAGAGGCCATCTCGCGCGAAGCGGTGCGCCAGCACAAGACGGCGAAGGTCCATCTCAAGGTCGAGACGGGCATGGGCCGCATCGGCATCCGCCCCGAGGAAATCGGCGCACTGGCCGCGGCGGTCAAGCAGCTGCCGAACATCGAGATTGAGGGCATGTTCTCCCACTTCGCGATGGCAGACAGCAAGGACAAGACGTACACGAAGGGTCAGCTCGCAAAGTTCGAGCAGGCCTTGAAGGCGGTTGAAGAAGCAGGTATCGAGCTCAAGATCCGCCATATCGCGGAGTCGGCGGCCATCCTCGAGATCCCGGAGGCGCATTACGACATGGTGCGCGCGGGCGTCATCCAGTACGGCATGTGGCCGTCGGATGAGGTCACGCATCCGATCGACCTGCGCCCCGTCATGAAGCTCTGCGCCAAGGTCGTCTTCATCAAGGACGTGCATCCGGGCGAGAGCATCGGCTACGGCCGCCAGTTCATCGCAGAGCGCGAGAGCCGCATCGCGACGCTGCCGATCGGCTACGCCGACGGCTACATCCGTGCTTACGGCAACGGCGGTTACGTCTCGTTCGGCGGCCGCAAGGCGCCGATTGCGGGCCGCGTCTGCATGGACCAGGTCATGGTCGATGTCACGGACCTGCCGGACGTCAAGGAAGGCGCGACGGCTGTGCTTTTCGGCGATGAGACCGTCACGGCCGATACGGCAGCCAAGTGGCTCAACACGATCAACTACGAGGTCACCTGCCTGATCTCCCCGCGCGTGCCGCGCGTCTACAAAGGCTGATTGATTGCACGCAAAAGGAGCATCCCCCTGCGAGGATGCTCCTTTTTTATGCGTTTTACGCGCTCAATATAGCCGATGGTTTACTCGACCTGGCCTTTCCAGTAGGCGAGGTCGGCGTCGTTAAGCGGCAGGTCGATCGTCTGGCCATCCTTGTAGGAATAGCGGAAGCGGATAGTCTTGGCGGCCTTGATGTCGTCGAGCGTGGCGGCCGGCAGGAAGACGGAGATCTCGTTCTCCTTCTGGAAGGCGCCCGCGTTCTTCTGCTTGACGGAGGCGATCAGCGGCCACTCCTTGTCATCCGTCACGAGCGTGACTTTGGAGTCGGCCTTGGCGCCGTCATAGCGCGTATCCCAGACGGTGAAGTGGGCGCTCGTCGCGGAACCGTCCGAGCCGCGCAGGCCCGTGAACTCGATGCGCGCGTAGGCGGAGAGGCTGTCGGCCGTGCGCGTGTCGTGGGCGCGGAAGTAGAGCAGCGTGCCGAGGAAAGCTGCGACGATGATGAGAAGGATGGCAATTGCTTTTTTCATAATAGATACGTCTCCTATAAAATTTCTCTAAGTCAAATTAATCGTATCATCCTGTTTTTTCGTTGTCAATGCGCCTTTTAAAGAAGAAAAAAAGAGAAATTTTTCACAAAATTGGCGTAAGTTATCGTAAATAACATGAAATTTTGCAAATTATTGCTGTGCCTGCCAGAGACGCTCATATTTCTGGCTTTTTCGCCCGTTCCACCCATTGTAAAAGCGCGCGAAGTATTATATAGTATATCAATGAGAAAAGATGGCATAGAATGGGCGGCATCTGTTTTCCCGCTGCTTTTCATCTGATTCTGCCATAATCTTTTCCAGAAGGTATGATATCATTCTTTTATCGGTTGGAAGGGGATTTCAATAAAATGTTTGGTATGTCAATGGATATCGGCATCGACCTTGGCACAGCCAACGTGCTGGTCTATGTAAAAGGGAAGGGCATCGTGCTGCGCGAGCCGTCTGTCGTCGCGGTGGACAAGGACACGAACCGCGTTCTCGCCATCGGCGAGGAGGCGCGCCGCATGATTGGCCGCACGCCGGGCAACATCGTCGCCATCCGTCCGCTGCGCGAGGGCGTCATCGCGGACTACGACATCACGGAGAGCATGCTGCGTCACTTCATCGAGAAGGTCGTCGGCCGCAGCTTTGTCTTCCGTCCGCGCATCATGATCTGCATCCCGTCGGGCTGCACGATGGTCGAGCAGCGCGCCGTACAGGAAGCTGCTGAGCAGGCTGGCGCGCGCCACACGCAGCTCATCGAGGAGCCGCTCGCGGCAGCGCTCGGCGCTGGCCTCGACATCGTGGAGCCGTGCGGCTCGATGATCGTCGACATCGGCGGCGGCACGACGGACATCGCGGTCATCAGCCTCGGCGGCATCGTCAACAGCGAGTCGCTGCGCATTGCCGGCGACAAGTTCGACTCGGACATCATCGCTTACGTCAAACGCGCGTTCAATCTCATGATCGGCGAGCGCACGGCCGAGGACATCAAATTCAAGGTCGGCGCAGCTTACCCTGAGGCGCGCGATGAGACGCTCGACATCCGCGGCCGCGACCTCCTGACGGGCCTGCCGAAGACGGTCCAGATCACGACGAAGCAGGTGGCTGAGGCCATCGGCGCTTCGGTCTCGCGCATCGTCGAGTGCGTCAAGAAGGTCCTCGAGGAAACGCCGCCGGAGCTCTCGGCGGACATCATGGACCGCGGCATCATCCTGACGGGCGGCGGTGCGCTGCTCTTCGGCCTCGATGAGCTCATTCGCCGCGAGACGGACATCCCGACGGCTCTCGCCGATGATCCGCTCTCCTGCGTCGCGCTCGGCTGCGGCAAGGCGCTCGACACGTTCTCGAAGTTCGACGGCAAGGCCATGAACCTCAAGATCGGGAAATAAAAGCTGACGCTTTCCTTCCCCGCATGTGCGCATCTGCACCATGCCGGGAAGGTTTTTTATTGGAAGGGAGATCAATATGAATAAGATCCTTCGCCGCGCAGCGGTGTTTGCCGCTGCGGCATTATTCCTCGGACAGAGCTTCGCGATGGCGGCGGGGCTGACTTCGATGCGCTTCCACAGCGGCAGCGAGCACGACCGCGTAGTCTACGAGTTCACGGACATGCCTGTCTACACGACAGCGATCTCCGGGGACGGCCGCACGCTGACGCTCGACCTCGCCGATACGTCGTACAAAGGTTTCTCGGCTGTGCCGGCCAAGGGCAGCCGCATCGAGTCGATTGCCTACAATAAAAAGGGCAAGCATCTCATCGTGACGATGAAGCTCAAGGCGGGGCTCTCGTATCAGGTCCGCACGCTCAAGAACCCGACGCGCCTCTTTATCGATGTGCTGCCGGATACGAGTGCGGCAACAAGCACTGCGGGCACGGCGGCCAGCAAGCCGGCGGTCACGGCCACGAAGGGCAGCAGTACGGGCATGCCGGGCACCATCGATGGTGACTATGTGCAGGAGATCGCGCCGGGCCTGACGGAACACACGTATGTCTATTGGGATGACTACGGCAAGGTATCGGCCTGGCTCTTAGAGGCAGACCCCGCGCGCTACCGTCTCGTGCCGACTCTCGCAAAAGGGAAAATCCCGGGACGTGAGGCCGTCAGCGGCATCGTTGCCAGAGCCGGCGGCGTGGCCGGCATCAATGCCTCGTACTTCGCGCCGGCGGGCGACATCCTCGGCGTGACGCAGATCAACGGCCAGACGGTCGGCACGACGTACTACACGCGTTCGGCGTTTGGCCTGCGCAAGGACGGCACGCCGGTCTTCGGCAAGATCTCGTATGACGGCACGGTCACGATGGGCGGCGTCAGCGTCAGTGTGGCCGGCGTCGACTGCGAGCGCGGCGCGGACAGCCTCGTCATCTACAACCGCGCTTACGGCAGCTCGACGGGCACGAATGAATACGGCCGTGAGTACATCGTGCGCGGCGGCCGCGTCACGGATATCCGCCAGAACGATTCGCCAATCCCTGCAGATGGCGTCGTCATCTCGGTGCACGGCATGGCGGCCGATGCGCTCGGCGGCGTGCAGGTCGGCGACCCTGTGATGATCGAGGAGAACCTCGGCGACGGCTGGCAGAACATGGACTTCATCATCGGCTGCGGCCCGCGCCTCGTGGAGAATGGCCGCGTCCATGTGACGGTCGACGAGGAGGATTTTCCTGCGGATATCCGCATCGGCCGCGCGCCGCGCAGTGCCGTCGGCATCACGAAGGACGGCCGCTATCTCTTGGCCGTCGTCGACGGCCGCCAGTCGCACAGCGTCGGCCTGACGCTGACGGACTGGGCGAAGCTGCTCGTGAAGTTCGGCGCGCAGGATGCGCTGAACCTCGACGGCGGCGGCTCGTCGGATCTCGTCGTGAACGGTGAGGTGCAGAACTCTCCGTCAGACGGGCAGGAGCGCCTCGTCGGCGATGGCCTGGTCCTTGTCAAGAAATAAAAGAGGCATGCACAGGGCTGGACGAGTATGTTATAATGAAAACTAGTAGTATTTTTCGAGTTTGATTCTGGCGTTTACGAGGTGAGTACGTTTGCATAAATTCATGAGGAAGGTCATCGCGACTGGTATTGCTGCGATGTTCTTCGCGACGGCGGCTGTGCCGGCACACGCGATGGACCCCATTCTGCCGTTCCAGGATGTCAAAGGTGGCATGACGGGCACGGCCTATACCGTGGTGGACAGCTCGGGCGAGATCCGCAGCTTCGATGTGGATATCGTGGGCAATATGGACAATGGCAAAGGATCGTCCCGCATGATCATGGCACGCGCGCGCGGCCCCGTGATTGAGCAGACGGGCGGCATCCTGCAGGGCATGAGCGGCAGCCCCGTCTACGTCAATGGCCGCCTCGTCGGCGCTGTGGCGGCGGGCATCAAGGAGATGACGCCGTACACCTTCTTCATCACGCCAATCGAGGACATGATGAAGCTCTGGACGATGCCGGATACGAAGAACAAGACGCGCCTTAAGACAATCAACATCCACAAGGTCGTGGAGGAACGCAAGAAGGAAGAGGCCAAGGCCAAGGAAGAGGACAACAAGAAGGCGGAGACGAATGGCAACGCTATCCTCAACCGCGTCATGGATGTCATCCACGAGGCGGAGGATACGGCGGCCGAGACGAAGGCCAAGCAGGAAAAAGCGGAGCAGGAGAAGGCTGAGGCAGAGAAGGCCAAAGCTGCAGCTGCCGAGAACACGGATGCCAAGTCTGCTGAGAATGCCGATGCTAAGGACGCCGATGGCAAGGATGTCGACGCCAAGGCTGAGAATGCTGAGGCTCCAGAGAAGCAGGCCGAGGCGGTAGCGGCAGAAGCTGCTGCCACCGAAACTGCTCCAGCGAAGGATGCTTCTGCCGAGAAACCGGCTGCATCCGACAAGAAAGAGCTGACGAAGCAGCCCAAGGCCGTCATGTACCTCTCGGGCTTCAATGAGCCGAGCATCGACTTCTTGCAGAAGAACGTGCCGATGGGCCGTGACGTCACCTTCATGCCGATGGGTGTGCGCACGGAAGGCGAGGGCAATACGCTCTACAACGCGAGCCTGCAGCCGGGCAGTGCGGTCGGCGTCGCCATCGTCTATGGTGACTTCGCCGTCGGCGCGACGGGCACGGTCACGGCTGTGGATGGCAAGAAGATTCTCGGCTTCGGCCATCCGTTCCTGCATCGCGGCAACGTCAACTACTTCATGACGGATGCGACGGTCGTCGGCACGATCAGCGGCCAGAGCAACGGCATGAAGATCGCGAATATCGGCAACATCATCGGCCGCATCAGCCAGGACCGCGAGACGGGCATCGCCGGCACAATCGGCGATTTCCCGACAGTCGTGCCGGTCAAGGTCCGCATCCAGGAAACGACGCTCGGCCGCACGGATGACTACGGTGCGCGCATCGCCTACGATGAGGCATTCCTGCCGGAGCTCTCTGGCGGCATCGCCTATGCGGCGATGACGAAGACGTCGGACACGCTGGCGGGTGCAACGGCTAACGTGCACTTCACCATCCGCACGAATGCGGCGGACGGCGGCAAGTTCGAGCGCAGTAACATGTTCTACAACACGGCCGACGTCGGCCAGATCGCGGTCGGCGAGCTCATGCAGGCGATGAACGTCATCTGCTCGAACACGGACCAGGAGTCGGACATCGTCGATGTCCAGATCGACGTCCAGATGGAGAACGGCCGCAAGACGGCGACGCTCCTCTCGGCTGTGCCGGATAAGACGACCGTCAAGCCGGGCGATCTCGTCAAGTTCACGACGACGATCAAGCCGTACCGTCGTGACAAGGAGACCTTGCTGATCCCGTACCGCGTGCCGGTGACGGCACCGGAGGGCCCGCTGACGCTCGACATCCGCGGCGGTGGTGTCGCGCCGATTGCCCAGCTCAAGCTCCTGCAGCAGACGGGTGTCGACCTCATCGCGCAGGAGGACAAGACGACTACGACGAAGGACAAGCTCCAGAGCCTCAAGCGCACGGGCCGCAACAACGAGATCATCATCGCGCCGGGTGCTTCGGCCGTGCCGATGACGCCTTCGCAGCAGCGCAAGGCCGCGCGTGAGGCTGCCAAGGCGGCCCGCGAGGCAGCGCAGCAGCGCAAGTTCTCGTTCTCGCTGAACGCGCCGAAGAACGAGACGCCGGGCGAGACGAAATTCACGACGAACTATATCATCGACAATGTCATCCATACGACCCTGCAGGTCGAGAGAAAGTGACCGCCCCCTATTGTCAGCAGGTGAATATGATGATACACTGGAAAATGATGCTTTAAGCACAGCGGTCGAAGTGGCTGTGCTGCTATAGGAGGAAAAAGGACTTAAATGGAAAAGTTGGTTATACATGGCGGACGCCGGCTGGAGGGCCGCGTCAAGATCAGCGGGGCGAAGAATGCGGTACTGCCGATTATTGCGGCAACTCTTCTCGGACAGGACTCGCCGAGTCTTCTCGACGAGGTCCCGGCTCTTGAAGATGTGCATACGATCACGGAAGTCCTGCAGAAACTCGGCGTCAAGGCTGAGTTCCGCAAGGAGACGCATCAGCTGTTTGTCGACAGCACGGTCATCGGCAGCTGTGAAGCGCCGTACGATCTCGTGCGCAAGATGCGCGCGTCCTTCCTGATCATGGGACCGCTGCTCGCTCGCTGCGGACAGGCCAAGATTTCCCTGCCGGGCGGCTGTGCCATCGGCACGCGTCCCATCGACCTCCATCTCAAGGGCTTCGAGGCTCTCGGCGCACAGATCCGCGTCGGCCACGGCTTCATCGAGGCGGCTGCTCCGGAGGGCCTCAAGGGCGCGAAGATCTATCTCGACTTCCCGAGCGTCGGCGCGACGGAGAACATCATCATGGCGGCTTCCATGGCAGAAGGCCAGACCGTCCTTGAGAACCCCGCACAGGAGCCGGAGATCGTAGACCTCGCGAACTACCTCAACGTCATGGGCGCGAAGATCCGCGGTGCCGGCACGAATGTCATCAAGATCGACGGCGTGCCGAAGCTCACGGGCCGCGACTACACGATCATCCCCGACCGCATCGAGGCGGGCACCTACATGGTGGCAGCGGCGATGACGCGCGGCGATGTCTACATCGAGAACGCGATCAGCGAGCACCTCAAGCCGGTCATTGCCAAGCTCAAGGAAGCTGGCGTGACGATTGAGGAGGATGTCAATGGTATCCGTGTGACCTGCGACCGCCGCACGAAGTCGGTCGACATCAAGACGATGCCGTATCCGGGCTTCCCGACGGACATGCAGGCGCAGTTTATGGCGATGATGGCCATCTCGGAAGGCACGGGCATCGTGACGGAGACGGTCTTCGAGAACCGCTTCATGCACGTCGACGAACTCAAGCGCATGGGCGCGAAGATCAAGATCGACGGACGCACCTCGATCGTCGAGGGCGTGGAGAAGCTCTACGGTTGCCAGGTCAAGGCAACGGACCTGCGCGCCGGTGCGGCGATGGTCCTCGCGGGACTCGTCGCAGAAGGGGAGACCCAGGTCGGCTACATCCACCACATCGACCGCGGCTACGACAATCTCGTCGAGAAGCTCGTCGGCCTTGGCGCGGATATCTGCCGCGTCGACCAGTAATCAAACAAGCAAGAGGCTGTTGACAATCGACAGCCCTTTTCTTTTATCTTTTATCCGTTATTGCTACCTGTTATCATCTGTCGTTTTATCTTGGATTCATAGGAGAGTTATCATGAGCATCATCGAAACGCCGCTGCATCTGCAGCATCTTGCCCTGAAGAACCGCGTCATCCGTTCGGCCGTGCACAGCTTCCTCGCGGGGGAAGACGGCTACATGACGGCGGCAGAGTACGCGATGTATGAGACGCTGGCCGAGAACAACCTCGGCACGATCATCTCGGGTCACTGCTGCGTGGACCCGCTGGGCCGCGCCAACCCCGAGCAGGTCAACATCTACGCAGACTCGTTCACGGACCAGTTCCGCAAGGCCGTCGCGATTGCCCATGCGCACGATGCGCGCTTCATCGCGCAGATCAACCATGCCGGCCCGCGTGCCATCGACAATGAGGACCTCGCCGACGTCGTCGCGCGCCCGCTCAAGAAGGGACGCCATGCGCGCGCGCTGACGGTGGAGGAGATCCATCACATCGAGCAGTGCTTCATCGCAGCGGCGAAGCGCCTGCAGTCGGCCGGCTGTGACGGTGTCCAGCTCCATGCCGCTCACTCGTATCTGCTCTCGCGCTTCATCGACCCGACGTTCAACCAGCGCGAGGATGCGTATGGCGGCACCATCGAGAATCGCTTCCGCATGGTGGAGGAGATCATCTGCGGTATCCACGAGGCCTGTGGCCAAGACTTCCCCGTGCTCATCAAGGTCAACGTCGACACGAAGGCGGAGGATGCCGAGGGCTACCACCGCGACATGGTCTGGCTGCTGCGGCGCGCGAAGGCGCTCGGCGTGGAGCTCGTCGAGTTTTCGGGCGTCGACTTCATCAACCTGCCGAAGACGGCGACGCTCTACTACCTGCCGCAGGTCAAGCGCCTGCGCGCCGAGGTGCCGGACATGCCGCTGAGCCTCGTCGGCGGCGTGCGCTCGCTCGCGGATATGGAGGCGGTCATCAAAGCTGGCATCGAGTGCGTCTCGCTCGGCCGCTCATTGATCGCGGAGCCGGACTTCGTCACGAAGGAGCTCGCGGGCGGCGAGAAGTCCATCTGTGTCTCGTGCAGCCGCTGCTTCGTGCTGCCGCACATGCACCCGGGCATCCGCTGCGTCTGGGCCTGGAAAAAAGAGCGCGCGCGCCAGAAACAGGCCGCTGCGCAGGCTACCACGCAAAAATGAAAACACTCTGAAAATTATTTCTTTACTTTACAAGTTGACAATTATATAACTGAGTGCTAAGATACAAATTATCCATTAAGTGTCTATCGCAACGGAGCGAATGACCTTTCTCATTGGCATGTATCTTGCTCAGAGACAAAGAGGTCCCGTTCGCGAACGTTGCGAGCGGGATTTATTTTTATTGTTTCATTTGGGTAGAAAGAAGGATTCATATGACAGGATTAATGCTTGTCGGTATCGCACTCGTCTGGTTTGCCTGTGCGTACCTGTTCTATGGACGCTGGCTCGCAAAGACCTGGGGCATCGATCCGAAGGCACCGACACCGGCTGTCCGCAAGAATGATGGCCAGGATTATTCGCCGGCCTCCCGCTTCACCGTATTTGCGCATCAGTTCTCGTCCATCACGGGCGCAGGCCCTGTGACCGGCCCAATCATCGCCGCGATGTTCGGCTGGCTGCCGGCCTTCCTCTGGATCTTGATTGGCGGCGCGTTCTTCGGCGCGGTCCAGGATTTCACGGCGCTCTACGCATCGGTCAAGAATGAAGGCAAGTCGATGGGCCTGCTCATCGAGCAGTACGTCGGCCGCACGGGCCGCCGCCTGTTCCTGCTGTTCAGCTGGCTCTTCACGCTGCTCGTCATCGCAGCGTTTGCCGATATCATCGCGAAGACGTTCAACGGCTTCGGCGCCAACGGCACGCTCAATACGCCGGGCGCACAGGCCGCTACAATCTCCATGCTCTACATCGTCGTCGCCATGGGCTTTGGCATCTTCATCAGCAAGGTCAAGCCGTCTGGTGTCCTGAAGTTCATCGTCGCCGTCGTGCTCGTCGTCGCGATGTTCGCGGTCGGCATGCAGTTCCCGCTCTATTTCGATGTGCCGACTTGGCGCTACATCGTCTTCGGCTACTGCTTCATCGCGGCCGTCCTGCCGATGTGGCTGCTCATGGAGCCGCGCGATTACCTGAGCTCCTTCCTGCTGCTCGGCATGGTCGCCGGCGGCGTCATCGGCGTTCTCGCCGCAAACCCATCCGTCAATATGCCGGCCTTCGTCGGTTTTGAAGTCAATGGCAAGCCGCTGTTCCCGATTCTCTTCATCACGATCGCCTGCGGCGCTGTCTCCGGTTTCCATAGCCTCGTTTCCTCTGGTACGTCCTCGAAGGCCATTGCCAACGAGACGGATATGCTGCCAGTAGGCTACGGCGCGATGCTCTGCGAGTGCATGCTCGGCGTCGTCGCCCTCGCTATTGCCTGCGCCGCTGCTTCGAACGGTGTCATGGCACAGGGCACGCCGTTCCAGATCTTCGCTGCCGGCATCAGCACGTTCTTCACGAATATCTTCGGCCTGCCGGCTGGCTTCTCGGCCTGCTTCATCACGATGTGCGTATCGGCACTCGGCATGACGACGATCGACTCCGTCGCTCGCATCGGCCGCATGTCCATGCAGGAGATGGTCAAGCCGAGCGATGGCGTTGAGGCAAGCAGCACGCAGAAGTTCTTCATGGACAAATACGTCTCCACGATCCTCACGCTCGTCTTCGCCTACGGCCTCTGCCTCGCCGGTTACATGAATATCTGGCCGCTGTTCGGCGCAGCCAACCAGCTGCTCTCCGCACTCGTTCTGATCTCCCTCGCCGTCTTCCTCAAGATGACGAACCGCAAGGGCTGGATGCTCTACGTGCCGATGGTCTTCATGTTCATTGTCACGATGACGGCACTCGTCATGAGCGTCTACGGCGGCATCACGAAGCTCATGGCCGGCAAATTCCTCATCGGCGTCGACGGCCTGCAGCTCGTGCTCGCCATCGCCCTGATGACGCTTGCCTGCCTCGTCGTCAAGCACTGCGGCAAGGAGCTCCTCGACAAGGGCCAGGCTGCCCTCGGCAAATGATGCCAAGAATCTCGATGCGCAAAGCGCATCGGTTTGATAACCCCTAAGTCATAAAGAATCCCCGGTCCCGGATGATGTAATCTGACATCATCCGAGACCGGGGATTTTTGTGTGCTTTTTTATCTGGTTATCAGGCGTTGGCGAGCTTGTAGATGGCGAGGACATCCTTGCGCGTGAGCGGGTGGAAGGTGCCGAGCTTCTTCGTGTCGCCGGCGGTGGCGAGGTCAGCGAGGCTGTGGAGCTCGCTGTCGTTGAGCTTCGTCTGCAGGAGTTCTGGCAGGCTCACGGGCATGCCGAGGCTCTTGAAGTAGGCGACCATCTTCTCGATGCCGAGCTGGGCGCGCTCTTCTTCCGTGCCGCTGCTTGCATCTACGCCGAAGATGCGCTCGGCGAACTGCGCAAAGCGGGCGGTGTCATCGCGGTAGACGTACTTGGCCCAGGAGCCCCAGAGTGCCGTCAGTGAGGCGCCGTGCGTCGCGTCGAAGCGGGCGCTGAGCTCGTGGCCGAGCTTGTGGACGGAGAAGTCCTTGCCGCGGCCGAGCTCTGTGAAGTTGGAGTGAGAGACGCTGCCGCACCACATGATCTCGCTCATAGCATCGTAGTCCTCGTGGTTCTTGATGGCAACTCTAGAGGCATCCATGACAGTCTTGATGAGGTCCTCGGCCACGCGGTCGGTGAAGACATTGGCTTCCTTGACCTTGGTGAAGTAGCGCTCGAGCGTGTGCATGATGATGTCGGCGACGCCGCAGACGAGCTGCTTCTCGGGGACGGTGAAGGTCAGCTCCGGATTCATGAAGGCGAGGACCGGGCGGTTGAGCGGTGTGTTGAGGCCGACCTTGCGCATCGTGTCCTCATTCGTCAACACGGCGGAGTCGCTCGTCTCGCTGCCCGCAGCGGCGAGTGTCAGTACGGAACCGACGGGCATGGTCTTTTCGAGTTTGGCACGGCCGCTCCAGAAATCCCAGACGTCCGTGCCGGGGTTGGCCACGCCGTGGGCGATGGCCTTGGCCGAGTCGATGACACTGCCGCCGCCGACGGCGAGGATGAAGTTGGCTTTGAAGGCGAGTGCCTCGCGGACGCCCTCGCGCACGAGTGCGACGCGCGGGTTCGGCTGGACGCCGCCGAGCACCTGGAAGGCGAGGCCGGCGGACGTCAGCTGGCACTCGATGCGCGAGAGCAGACCGCTCCTGACGACGCTGCCGCCGCCGTAGACGATGTAGATGCGGCTCGCGCCGTACGCGCGCAGCTTCTCGGCCACGCGGTCCTCCGCATGGCGGCCGAAGATGATCTCCGTCGGCATCTTGAACTCAAAACTCTGCATAAAAAGACCTCCTAGATATGTGAATCGCAGTTTGTTGTCCTGTCTGTACCTTCTATTATTGGCGGCGGGGCGGGGAAAATCCTGCCGACGCTCAAAAAGAAGGGGAACTGTCCTTGGATGGCGAACTATTCCATACGAGAGTCCATGAAATCGCGGTACGATATTCGTAACGGTTCCACACACCTTTACTTTGTATACATTCATGAATTTACAATAAAGCTGGATTTTTAGGCAAATATCTGCTATGATGTAAAAGTATATGGCGAAAGAAGCATAGTTCCTATGCATATTTCACATAAAAGCTGTGATATCTTCAGGAGGGAATACCATGAAGTCAGAGATCACCATCAAGACGGTGCGCTGCAAGGGCTGCGGCATCTGCGCGGCGTTCTGCCCCAAGTCCGTGCTGGCCGTCAGCGAGCTCGGCAAGATACAGGTCGTCAACGGGGATGCGTGCATTGGCTGCGGCCAGTGCGAGCTGCGCTGCCCCGATTATGCGATTTTTGTGGATAGAGTCAAGGAGGAGGCAGCACAATGAGCAAAGCGAGATTGATGCAGGGCAATGAAGCCTGCGCAGAAGGTGCAATCGCGGCTGGCGTCAACTTCTTCGCCGGCTACCCGATCACGCCGTCCACGGAGATCGCGGAGACGATGGCGCGCCTGCTGCCGAAACACGGCGGCAAGTTCGTCCAGATGGAAGATGAGATCGCGAGCATGGGCGCCATCCTCGGCGCGTCGCTGGCGGGCAGCAAGGTCATGGATGCGACGAGCGGTCCTGGCTTTTCCCTCAAGCAGGAACTCATCGGCTACGCAGCCTGCGCGGAGATACCGTGCGTGCTCGTCGATGTGCAGCGCGTCGGCCCTTCGACGGGCCAGCCGACTTCGCCGTCGCAGGGCGATGTCATGCAGGCGCGCTGGGGCACGCACGGCGACCACCCGGTCATCGCGCTCGCGCCTTGGAGCGTGCGCGAGACGTACGATGCGACGGTCATGGCCGTCAACTATGCGGAGCGCTTCCGCACGCCGGTCATCCTGCTCATGGACGAGGTCATCGGCCATCTGCGCGAGAAGGTCGAGCTTCCAGACCACGTCGAAGTCTACCCGCGCCGCAAGCCGAAGAAAACGCGCGCGGAGGGCTACGAGCCATTTGCGCCGGACGAGGACCTCGTGCCGAATGTTGCAGACTTCGGCCAGGGCTACCGCATCCATGTGACGGGCCTCATCCACGATGATACGGGCTTCCCGTCCGGCAGTCCGGAGGTCACGGAATCGTCAATCCGCCGCCTGCACGAGAAAATCGCGCGTGCCGGCGAGGAGATTATCCACACGGAATCGTACTTCATGGATGATGCCGAGTACGCCGTCGTCTCGTTCGGCGGCTCGGCGCGCACGGCATACGAGGCCGTGCGCATGGAGCGCGAGAAGGGCCGCAAAGTCGGCATGCTGCGCCTCATGACCATCTGGCCATTTGCCGACAAGGCCATCGAGGCGCTCTCGGCGAAGGTCAAGGGCATCCTTGTCGCGGAGCTCAACTACGGGCAGATCGTCAACGAGGTGCGCCGCGCCGCGCACAGTGACTGCAAGGTCTCGCTCTGCGGCAAATACGATATGAAATCATTTGAACCGGAGGACATCACCTCCGCCATCGAGAATATGATTGCAGGGGGTAATGCGTGATGGAACGGAGCTTTGAACAATATTTCCGCCAGGATCATCTGCCGCATCTCTGGTGTCCGGGCTGCGGCAACGGCATCGCGATGAAGGCCATCGTCCAGGCGGTCGAGAAGAAGGGCCTCTCGCAGGACAACACCGTCATCGTCTCGGGCATCGGCTGCTCGTCGCGCGCCTCGGGCTACATGGATTTTGATACCCTGCACACGGCGCACGGCCGCGCCATCCCGTTTGCGACGGGCATCAAGCTCGCCAACCCGGACCTCCACGTCATCGTCATCACGGGTGACGGCGACTGCACGGCCATCGGCGGCAATCACTTCATCCACGGCTGCCGCCGCAATGTGGACCTCACGGTCATCATGTTCAACAACAACATCTATGGCATGACGGGCGGCCAGGCCTCGCCGACGACGCCAATCGGCGCCAAGGCGACGACGGCACCGTACGGCTCCGTCGACCGCACCTTCGATGCCTGCAAGCTCGCAGAGGCAGCCGGTGCGACGTACGTCGCGCGCTCGACGGCCTTCCATGTCCAGCACATGGCCAACATGATCGCCGAGGGCATCGATAACGATGGCTTCTCGTTCATCGAGGCAATGGTCCAGTGCCCGACGGCGTTCGGCCGCAAGAACCGCATGGGCAGCCCCGCGGACATGCTCAAGTGGATGCGCGACCACGCCGTCATGAAGGCGGCCTGGGACAAGCTGCCGGAGGAGAAGCGCGAGGACAAGTTCCCGATTGGCTGCCTCTATAAGGCGCAGGCCATCGACTACGATGCCGCATACGACCAGGTCATCGAACGTGCAGGGGGTGCTCATAAATGAGGAAACAGCTTAGATTATCGGGTTCGGGCGGCCAGGGCGTCATCACGGCGGCCATCATCCTCGCGGCTGCGGCCGTAGATGAGGGCAAGGAGGCCGTCCAGTCGCAGTCGTACGGTCCGGAGGCGCGCGGCGGCGCCTCGAAATCCGAGGTCATCATCGACGATGCGCCCATCTACCATCCGCACGTCATCGTGCCGGACCTCGTGCTGGCCATGACGCAGAAGGCAGCCGACAAGTACTATAAGGACCTCAATCCCGATGGCCTTCTCGTTCTCGATGAGCAGCTCGTGCCGAATGTCCCCGACTTCCCGCACGTCGTGCGCATCCCCATCACGAAGATCGCCGTCGAGAAAGTCGGCAAGCCGCTCTTCGCCAACATCGTCGCCCTCGGCGCCCTCGTGCGCCTCACGGGCATCGTCTCCTTCGACGCCATCAAGAAAGCCGTCGCCAACCGCGTGCCGCCGCACACCGTCGACGCCAACATGAAAGCCCTAGAGCTCGGTTGGGAAGCAGCCGCTGCTAAGGTGTGACACAGCAATTGCGTTCTATATAAAAAGGCCAGGTCCTTCTTTGAGGGCCTGGCCTTTTGGCTGGCAGTAGTTCAAGCGTTTCAGATGAACATGTGGCGCATGCAGAGCACGAGGAAGCAGACGAGTGCGAGGCCGAAGCTGAAGATCTCGACGCAACGTATGGGGTAGACGCAGTGGAGCGGGATGTCGACGACGCGCGGGATGTTGCTGGCGAGCAGGGAGATGGCGATGGAGACGTAGAGCAGGATGTTCGTCAGCGGTGCGGTGTGCACTTCGGAGAAGGCGCGCAGCAGCAGGTAGAGGGCGAAGGCGATGAAGAAGTAAGCGATTTTATCTGCAATGTGAATGTTCATAAGGCCACATCCTTTGGGTGCCGGGGGGCAGAGAGGTTTTAACAACTTGTTAATTCTGCATGAGGGCGGTAAAATCCTGCTGCGGCTCTGCAAACAGATCGCTTTGGCCGATTGGTTCAGCAGCCGCGCTGGCCGCGGTAGTGGCGCCAGATGGCGGAGCTCAGGCAGAGCAGCAGGACGCCGGAGAAGGCGAAGACATAGTGGATGCCGAGGAATGTCGCGATGAGGCCGCCGAGCAGGGGGCCTGCCATCGAGCCGACCTGCTGCGCGGCGAACAGCATGCCGAAAATGCGCCCCTTATAAGACGGCGGCGTGTTGTTGGCGAGCACGGCGTTGATGGCGGGGTGGATGCCGCAGAAGAAGAGGCCACCGACGAACTGCATGATGGCAAATGGCAGGAGCGTGTCGGGGATGCCCTGGATGATCATGGAGAGGCCGGCACCGGCCATGCCGAGGCACATGGCGCGGAAGAAACCGCGCCGCTGGCCAAACGTCCCCCAGAACGGCGCGGCGATGGCGCCCGCGATGCCGCCGAGCGAGAAGACAAAGCCCGCGACGAAGACAATGTTCGGCATGGGGCCGGCGAGTTTGGCGACGTATGTCGTGATGACCGGCTGCAGGATCAGGATGACCATCTGCACGAGCGTGCCGCAGAGCAGCATGTTGCGCAAAAGAGGCATATGCCAGGGCGAGACATCGTCTTCTGTTGTCTCATTTGCATTCGTGGCTTTCTTGGCGACGGGCGGCTCCTTGATGATGAAGGTGAAGATCAGGAAGTTCATGAAGAGAGCAGCAGCGGCGAGGAAGAAGGAGTAGCGCATGCCGACGGCCTCGGCGAGGACGCCGCCGAGCAGGGGGCCGACGACGCCGCCGGCTGTCAGGGTGCCCTGCATGACGCCGAGGCAGAAGCCAATCTTCTTGGGCGGTGCATAGAGCGTCATGATGGCGAGGTCCATCGGCCAGAGGCCGGAGGCAAAGCCCTGGAACAAGCGCATGAGCGTGAGCTGGCCCGGCGTCTCGACGATGCCGCCGAGGAAGTAGCTGATGGCGAGCAGGAAACTCGCGCGCATGGCCATGAGCCGCTTGCCCTTCGTGTCAGCCATGCGGCCCCAGATCGGCGCCATGACGGCCGAAACGAGGAAGGTGGCGGAGAAGACAATGCCGGACCAGAGGTTGACATCAGCGTCAGATACGCCGAGTTCCATCGTCAGGTACATCGGCAAGAACGGGATGAGCATCGTGTAGCTCGAGGACATGAAGAGGATGTTGCACGTGAGGATTGCGAGGACGAGCTTCCAATTCAAGAAAAGACCTTCTTTCTTCTATCAGGGAAATACCATCTTTCTATTCTATCATGGGGATAGAAATAAGCAAAGCCTATCCTTGCGGCTCGTATTGCGGCTTGCATTTTTGGCCCGATGTGGAGATAATAAGATTAGGTTACTTCCATTATGAAGGAGGCATGCATATGTCCGTAAAACTCTTTGTGACGGATCTGGATGGGACGCTGCTGCCGAGCGGCAAGGATGTCCCATGTGAAAATATAGAGGCCGTGCAGCAGGCGGTGCGCGCTGGTGTCATCGTGACGATCGCGACGGGCCGCATGTACCGAGCAGCCCTGCCTGTGGCGGAGGCGCTCGGCGTCGATGTGCCAATCATCACCTACAACGGCGCGCTGATCAAGTCGACGCAGGGCAAGGTCTACCATACGAGCTACTTGAAGCCTGAGGTCATCAGGCAGGTCGTGGACTTCTGCCAAGAGCAGGGCTGGTACCTGCAGTCGTACAGCCGCGATGAGCTCTGGGTGCCTGTGCATGATGAACACGCGCAACGCTATGAACAGGAGCAGAAGGTCACGGGCCATGTCGTCGGCTGGGACGGCCTGCGCGAGCAGACGCAAGAGGTCTGCAAGCTCTTGACCGTCTCGGAGGACGGTGAGGAGACGAACCGCCGCCTCGCCATCCTCAACGAGCGCTTCGGCTCAGAGATCGTCGCCATGCAGTCGAATGCCCACTATGGCGAGATCGTCAACCCGGGCGTCTCGAAGGCCGAGGGCCTGCGCCGCCTGGCTGAGAAGCTCGGCATCGCCATCGAGGATACGATGGCCATCGGCGACTCGTACAACGACCTGCCGATGCTCAAGGCCGCAGGCCACAGCGTGGCGATGGGCAATGCTGTACCGGAAGTCAAGGCAGTCTGCGACTACGAGACAGGTCGCTGCGAGGAATTCGGCTTCGCGCAGGCCATCCGTGAGCTGGTACTTGGAGGTGGGGTAGATGAGTGAAATGATCAAGCAAGAACAGGCAAAGACAAAGGAAGATGCCTTCCGCCTCGTCATCGTGACGGGCATGTCAGGCGGCGGCAAGACGCAGGCGAGCCGCTATCTTGAGGACCTCGGGTACTTCTGCGTGGACAACCTGCCACCTGTCTTCATCCCGAAGTTCGTTGAGCTCTGCAAGCATTCCGGCGGCCATGTCCGCAAGGTCGTGCTCGTCGTCGACACGCGCAGCCGCGAGTTCTTCGACACGTTTGTCCACACGCTCAACGACATGGACAAGGATGATGTGCCGTATGAGATGCTCTTCATGGATGCATCAGACCCGGCCATCATCCGCCGCTACAAGGAGACACGCCGCCGCCATCCGATGGCGCCGTCCTCGCGCATCTCGGAGGGCATCGCCAAGGAGCGCGAGCGCTTGGCACCCGTGCGCGCGAAGGCGACGTACATCATCGACACGTCGGAACTGCGCAAGGTCGACCTGCGCGACAAGATCCACCGGCTGTTCGGCACATCGGGCGGCGAGCAGATGAGCATCAACGTGCTGTCGTTCGGCTTCAAGTTCGGCATGCCGCTCGATGCAGACATGGTCTTTGATGTGCGCTTCCTGCCGAACCCGTTCTACATCGAATCGATGCGCCACAAGAGCGGCGCCGTGCCGGAGGTGGCCGAGTACATCGCGAAGTGGCCGGTGACGAAGGAGTTCACGCGTCTGCTCGACGAGATGCTCGACTTCCTCGTGCCGCAGTACATCAAAGAGGGCAAGAGCCAGTTCGTCATCGCGGTCGGCTGCACGGGCGGCATGCATCGCAGTGTCTACATCGCCAAGCACATCTTCGACCGCCTGACGGCGCAGGGCTACTCGACGCGGCTCGAGCACCGCGACCTCATGAAGAACGATGTGCGCGAACATGTACGTGAGGAGTGTTGAGCATGCATCTTCTGAAATGGCTCTACCCGGGCATGAAATTCAAGCGATGGCTGCTGCTCTTCTCGGTCGGCGTCATGCTCGTCAGCCTCGGGCTCGCACTCGTCTTCAACTACAAGTACCTCGATGTCATCGAGGAGGCGATCTTCCGCGCGGTCTACCTCTGGAAGGGCAGCTACAATTACATGTTCACGACGCTGGCAGGCATCGCGGTCGTCATCGTGGGCGTCGGGCTTATGCTGATCGCGACGCGCTTCGTCATCCGCTCGGTCATCACGGTGCTCTTGCCGGATAATTCGGAGCGCCTCGTCGACATCATCTACGAGAAGCGCCGCCTCGGCAAGGGGCCGAACATCGCCGTCATTGGCGGCGGCCACGGCCTCTCCGTGCTCCTGCGCGGCATCAAGGCTGCGACCTCGAACGTTTCGGCTGTCGTGACGGTCGCTGATGATGGCGGCTCTTCCGGCAGGCTGCGCGAGGACCTCGGCATCATCCCGCCGGGCGACCTGCGCAACTGTCTCGTCGCGTTGGCCGATACCGAGCCTTTGATGGAGAAGCTCTTCCAGTATCGCTTCAAGGGCAAGAGCGAGCTTGCCGGCCACTCCTTCGGCAACCTCTTCATCGCAGCGATGACGGAGGTCACGGGCGATGTCGAGACGGCCCTGCGCGAGTCGTCGAAGGTCCTGGCCGTCAAGGGTGAGGTCCTGCCGGCTTCGAAGGAGCACGTGCGCCTCGACGCTATCATGGACGACGGCACCGTCGTCGAGGGCGAATCGCACATCCCGGAGGTGCACAAGCACATCCGCCGCGTCAAGCTCTTCCCACCGCATGTCCAGCCGGTGCAGGCTGCGCTCGATGCGCTGACGAATGCCGATGCCATCATCCTCGGCCCGGGCAGCCTCTACACGAGCATCATGCCGAACCTGCTCGTCGATGGCGTGGCTGACACGCTGCGCAAGAGCAAGGCCATCAAGATCTACATCTGCAACGTCATGACGCAGCCCGGCGAGACGGACGGCTACACGGCCTCGATGCACGCCAAGGCCATCCTCGACCACGGCGGGCAGGGCGTCATCGACTACATGCTCGTCAACAACGCGCCCATCTCCAAGGAGATGCAGGCCTACTATGCCAAAGAAGGCGCCTACCCGGTCGAGGTCGATGAGGACGCAATCAATGCGCTCGGCATTGGCTTCATCAAGGTGGACATCATCAATGAGTCCGACGTCATCCGTCACGACCCGCAGAAGCTCTGCCGCAATGTCATGAAGATGGTCGACGGCATGCGTCCCGGCAATGGCAGCGACCACTACATGCGTGGAAAACATAGCTAGTAGATATTTCAATTGGTGAGATTGATAAATTAGATAAATGGATAGGGGGCATGATCTTGCCGTCATTTGCAACGGAAGTCAAGAATGAGCTGGCCAGACTGACGTATGAGGATTCCTGCTGCCGGACGGCGGAGCTCGCAGCGCTCCTGCGCATGGGTGCGACCATCACCTTCGGCATGCACCACACCTTTGGCCTCAACTTCACGACGGAAAATGCGGCCGTGGCGCGCAAGGTGCTGCAGCTCCTCAAGAGCGAGGGCGGCAGCATCCGCACGGAGATCACGGTGAGCCGCAGCCGCAGGCTCAAGAAGAACAACAGCTACAGCGTCCGCGTCATGCCGGCACCGCCTGTCGCCACGCTGCTCGAACACCTCGGCTTCCTCCACGACGAGAGCCTCAACATGGACTCGGACATGGGCATCTTGCGGAAATCCTGTTGCCGCGCCGCGTATCTTCGCGGCGCTTTTCTAGGCGGCGGCAGCGTCAATCGCCCGGAGGCCAGCTACCATCTCGAGCTCGTCACCGGCAGCTACGGCCTCGGCAACCTGCTCTACACGCTGATGAAGCGCATGGAATTCCCTGTCGGCTTCACGGACCGCAAGGATTCGTACATCGTCTACCTCAAGGAATGCGATGCGATCATTGACTTCCTGGCCATGCTGCAGGCAGACAAGGCAGTAGAGGCCTTTGAGATCGCGCGCAACATCAAGGAAGTGCGCTCGCAGGTCAACCGCCTCGTCAACTGCGAGACGGCGAACCTGCAGAAAGCCGTGGATGCGGCACTCCGCCAGCTCCACGATATTGAAGTGCTGCGCCGGCAGAAAGGGGGCCTTGCGGCCCTGCCGGACCGCCTGCGCGAGACGGCGGAGGCGCGCCTTGAAGAGCCCGGCGCGAGCATCGCGGAGCTCGGCGACATGCTCGGCGTCAGCAAGTCTGGCGTCAATCACCGCTTGCGCAAGCTCCATGCGCTGGCTGCCACAATCGAGAAAGAAGAAGGAAAAGAGAAGGAAAAGGAAGGGGATCATACGGTTTGAGTCGCTTGAAGAAATGGTTATTGGGTCTTTGTTTCCTGCTCCTGGCCGTCGCCCTCTGGGTCGTGTTCTCACCGACGCCACAGGGGATACCGGTCCTCGAGTACCATGAAGTCGCAGAATCTGTCGATGAAGACGCCTACGTCTACAATGTGCCGCCGGAGGAGTTCCGCCAGCAGCTGGACTACCTCCAGCAGCAGGGCTACACGACCATCTCGATGCTCGACTTCATGAAGGCCAAGCGCGGCAAGATGGAACTGCCGGCGAAGCCGATTATCCTGACGTTTGACGATGGCTATGAGGACAACTACACGGACCTGCTGCCCATCCTTGAGGAATACGGCATGAAGGCGACGGTCTATGTCATCACGAATGAGATCGGCCAGCCGGGCTATCTGAATTGGGAACAACTCCGTGATATGCAGGACCGCGGCATTGAGATCGGCAGCCATACGGCCAATCACGACCCGCTGACCGGGATGGATGCAGCGAGACAGCTCGATGAAGTGCATCTGTCGAAGCTCCTGCTGGAGTGGAACGGCATCCACACGGTCTACACATTCTCGTATCCGAATGGCGCCTACGACGCGGCGCTGCCGGCGCTTCTCGCGCAGAACGAGTACCTGACCGCCGTGACAGGGGACGCCGGGCTCAACACGTTTGAGACGGACCCGTACCTGATGCAGCGCGTCAACATCCCGCATCCGCGCTTCGGGCTGCTGGAGTTCAAGTTGCGCCTGCTCAAGGCCGAGGTCTTTACGAAGCTCCGCATCCATCAGCATTTGGAGAACCCATCATGAGACAGTTTTATGCAAGACGTTCGAAAAGGAAGATTGCACACATGAAACGAAGGAAGAAGATTGCAGCTGACCTGCTGGCCTGCCTGGTATCCGGCGTATTCTTCTCACAGAATGCGCTGGCCCGCCATAAGGAGGCCGCACCGGCTCCTGCTGCCGTGCAGCAGACGGCTCAGACGGTGGTGGATGCTGCTAAGACCGATAAAGCCGATGCAGGTAAAAAGGAAAACAAGCGCAAGAAGGCAGAGCCCGCCAAGCAGCAGAACGCGGCCGTCGGCATCCAGCAGAAGGTGGCGGAGATCCTGCGGGAGCACGTCGCGCAGAATGCGCGCAAGAATGTGCTGAAGTCGCATGTCATGAAGATGTGGCCCGTGGAGTCGAAGGATGAGGGCGGCACGCTGCTCTTCTCGGACAGCCCCGAGTCCGTCACAGATGACGGTATCCTCTACCAGGATACCGTGAAGGGGGAGGCCCGCATCCTCTACTACCACCTGAACAGCAGCGATTCCGACAAGAAGGTGGCCGTCGTCCTGCAGAGTGCGGACGGCCAGCCGGCCATCGTCCGCGTGACGCGCGGCGGCGCATGCTATCCGAGCCCCGATTACCTGCATGTCGGCAAGATGACGCAGATGGCGTACTTCGAGGGCGAGGCACACGGTGATATCTACATCGGCCGCGGCCGCCATCGCCTGCTGCAGGAGAACATGGATACGACCATCTTGCATCCGGGCGACCTTGTCTACGGCGTCTATGACTTCGCATCCAACCGTCCCATCAAGGTTTCGGTCATCATGTACCCTGCTGATGCCAATCCGTTTGAATTCCTCGAGCAGGCCCATGTCCTGCCGAAGGATGAGCAGCGTCTGCGCGGCACGTTCCACGGCATGAACCGCATCGTGACATCGTCGCAGGTGTACGACCCGGCGGTGGACGGCACGGTCTACTTCCCGCTGGCCGACGACATCCACGACCACTACCGTACGGGCATCGACGCGACAGACGGCAGCGCTGTCACGAACTACGGCAATTACGGTGTGCTCTACAAGCTGCAGATCCCCGTCGCGAAGGACGGAGCGGTCCAGTACTACCTGAGCCCGCTCGGCGGTGTCTATGCCGGGGCCATGACGGTGGAACGGGAGACGACAAGGCGCCGTATGATCGAGACGCCGTACGGGCGGCCGTACTTCGGCGATGCGACGCCGCCGGAGTCGGATGCCACGCAGAAGGCACGCGAAGAGGGGCTGGCCATCCTCACGGATACAACAGAGCTCACGGACCTCGGCGCCTACGATGGAGACAGACCGGTCACGTTCGAGTTCTCGCCGCCGGGCGCCTCGAACCTTCCCATCAATATCATCATGATGCCGGCAGAATGAGCCGGCTCAGCAGGGCCATCGTTTGGTGTCCCTGCCTTTTTTATCTTTTTTCAAAATAAGTGTTGACAACTCGTTTTGTATACTGTATCATAATACAAGTCGCTGAGAGATACGGCAACGGCAAAAGCCCAGAAGCCTTGACTGGCAAGGGATTTGCAGGAAGCCAAAAGAACTTGAAAAAAAAGAAAGAAAAAACTTCTTGACAAGCTCCGCTCGATGCGATAAAATATAAAAGTCGCTTGAAGTGAACGGCTTTCAAATGAAAGTTCGAAAACAACACTTCGAAAGACAAAGTTGTTCTTTGAAAACTAAACAATGCAACATGAATCATTTGTGATTCAAGCCAGATGTTTTTAAAAACATCGATTGATTATGAACATAAGCAATCGGCAATTTCTTTACTAGGCTTCTTTTGAAGCTTAGGCCAAAAAGATATTTAGAGCCAATCAAGGTTCTTCATAAATTTTATGGAGAGTTTGATCCTGGCTCAGGACGAACGCTGGCGGCGTGCTTAACACATGCAAGTCGTACGAGACGATTGAAAGCTTGCTTTTGAAAGTCGAGTGGCAAACGGGTGAGTAACGCGTAGACAACCTGCCGTAAAGATGGGGACAACAGTCCGAAAGGACTGCTAATACCGAATGTTGTGGAACTTCCGCATGGGAGCTCTACTAAAGATGGCCTCTACTTGTAAGCTATCGCTTTACGATGGGTCTGCGTCTGATTAGCTAGTTGGTGGGGTAACGGCTTACCAAGGCGACGATCAGTAGCCGGTCTGAGAGGATGAACGGCCACATTGGAACTGAGACACGGTCCAGACTCCTACGGGAGGCAGCAGTGGGGAATCTTCCGCAATGGGCGCAAGCCTGACGGAGCAACGCCGCGTGAGTGAAGAAGGGTTTCGACTCGTAAAGCTCTGTTGTCGGGGACGAATGTGGAGGTTGTGAATAACAGCTTCCAATGACGGTACCTGACGAGGAAGCCACGGCTAACTACGTGCCAGCAGCCGCGGTAATACGTAGGTGGCGAGCGTTGTCCGGAATTATTGGGCGTAAAGGGAGCGCAGGCGGGAGATCAAGTCTATCTTAAAAGTGCGGGGCTCAACCCCGTGAGGGGATGGAAACTGGTCTTCTTGAGTGCAGGAGAGGAAAGCGGAATTCCTAGTGTAGCGGTGAAATGCGTAGATATTAGGAGGAACACCAGTGGCGAAGGCGGCTTTCTGGACTGTAACTGACGCTGAGGCTCGAAAGCGTGGGGAGCGAACAGGATTAGATACCCTGGTAGTCCACGCCGTAAACGATGAATGCTAGGTGTAGGAGGTATCGACCCCTCCTGTGCCGGAGTTAACGCAATAAGCATTCCGCCTGGGGAGTACGGCCGCAAGGCTGAAACTCAAAGGAATTGACGGGGGCCCGCACAAGCGGTGGAGTATGTGGTTTAATTCGACGCAACGCGAAGAACCTTACCAGGGCTTGACATTGAGTGAAAGGACTAGAGATAGTTCCCTCTCTTCGGAGACACGAAAACAGGTGGTGCATGGCTGTCGTCAGCTCGTGTCGTGAGATGTTGGGTTAAGTCCCGCAACGAGCGCAACCCCTATCCTTTGTTGCCAGCACGTAATGGTGGGAACTCAAAGGAGACTGCCGCGGACAACGCGGAGGAAGGCGGGGATGACGTCAAGTCATCATGCCCCTTATGTCCTGGGCTACACACGTACTACAATGGGATGGACAGAGAGCAGCGAAGCCGCGAGGCCAAGCGAACCCCATAAACCATCTCCCAGTTCGGATTGCAGGCTGCAACCCGCCTGCATGAAGTTGGAATCGCTAGTAATCGCAGGTCAGCATACTGCGGTGAATACGTTCCCGGGCCTTGTACACACCGCCCGTCACACCACGGAAGTCATTCACACCCGAAGCCGGCAGGCTAACCGCAAGGAGGCAGCCGTCTAAGGTGGGGGCGATGACTGGGGTGAAGTCGTAACAAGGTAGCCGTATCGGAAGGTGCGGCTGGATCACCTCCTTTCTAAGGAAATCGAGTAGAGAGTTTTTCACTGTTGAGTTATCAATAGATAACAGCATATTTTTGGTGGCGATGCGTTTTTGGGAAACACCCGTTCTCATCCCGAACACGATGGTTAAGACTTAAACGGCCGATGATACTATACTGGTAACGGTATGGGAAAGTAGGTGGCTGCCAAATTTATGGGCTTGTAGCTCAGCCGGTTAGAGCGCACGCCTGATAAGCGTGAGGTCGGAAGTTCGAGTCTTCTCAAGCCCATCCTTGTAATAAGCGTATTATGAAAGCCACGGATTGCTCCGTGGCTTTTGTTTTATGTGTATCTACACCTGCACAATGCGTCCGTGTCTGCCTATTCCTTTAAAAAATCCAGCATTAATTCCATCATACTTTTTTGAACTGCACTCAGAAATCATAAGCTGCTGCTTGTATTTGTAATCATCCCACTCTAGAAATGCTGTGACGTAGGGCTGTTCCTCCATTACACGCACAGTCGTATTTTTCTTTGAAAACACAGGGTATTTTCCGGTGTATCCCTTTTGAAGCAGCTCCTTTTCAAGCGCTTTACGCTTTTCTTTTATGCGTTCATTTATCTGATTTCCGTAATTTCTCTCCGGATAATCCTTTGATGCCTTTATCACAAGCTTATAAATATACTGATAAAGTGGTACTCTTTTTGCATCGGCTAAATGTCTGCTCAAAAGCTTTTCCGTTTTCTCACATGGATTTGCCCTGTAGCGTGCAATGAGCTTAAGATAATCAGTGTCCGAAACCTCCCTGCAAAGCTCCTCCATAATGTCTATTCCCTCTACACGGGCCGGAAAATGATACTCCATCAAATCGCCAGGTACCGGTGTCCATCTGCGAAACGGTGCAAAGTAAATAAGACTCTGGATAAAGCATTCTGTCTCGTTGCAGTATTCCTTCCCCATGTACATATACTTATCAGCGATTGTTCCTACCATATATACAAGCATGCGCCATTGCTCCTGTCCCTTTACCCAGAAATGTCCTATTTCATGGTATTTAAAGCATGCCTCATGCACATGCAAATTATCAAACCAGAGTGTGATCACATTGTCCTGTTGGTGCAGAATGAGTCCGTAGCCTTTTTCACTTCCTAAAACCAACGATGCCGAAATGATTTCTTCCTCGCTATGATAATCGCCCTTTAACACTGCATTTTCCACAGTCAGATAGCATTCCACCGCGTCATTCATGATATATGGGATTATATATTTGTCGTCACTTCTGCATATATCAAATGAACCGTAATCAAAAAGCTCTGCGAGCATGTAAAATGCGCGTGGCATATCCTCTTTTAAGCCAGGAAGAGCTTTTACTAAATCCTTGTAATCCTGCATTGTGGTATCCTTTCGTATAGGAAAAAATGATAAAAAAATAAGAATTTCAGAAGTAATAAAAACCTCTGAAACCCTTGTAAATAGTACGGGCAACAGGACTTGAACCTGCACGGTCTCCCACTAGAACCTAAATCTAGCGCGTCTGCCAATTCCGCCATGCCCGCAAACACTTTGACAGTATATCATTTTGTTTCATGTGTGTCAATATTATTTATCACATTACAAAAGTGAACTATTCACATTCAAACTGTATTTCCACAACAAACCGCTTCCCCTCAAGCCTTGCTTCAATACTTCCGCCCATTCTCTCCACAAGCTCCTTTGCAATCGAAAGCCCAAGCCCGCTCGATGATATGCTCCTCGCCTCATCGGCTTTGTAAAAGCGCTCAAACACCTTGTCCACGTCTATATCATCAGGATTTTTTACATCGTTTGAAACCAAAATATGGACAATCCTATTTTTTGAAGTACGCTCGTCATCTGAAGCCCTGCAATTGCACGAATCCTGCTGCCTCATCTGTATGCAGATGCTCTTCTGCCCATGCACCAGCGCATTTTTTATTACATTCTGAAACACCCTCCTGAGCGCCTGCACATTTGCAGTGATAAATATCGTGTCCTCACATATATCAAGTGACGGCTCAATGCCCTGCCTTTTCCACTCCTCATAATACGAAAACACTGTCTGCTTTAAAAGTCTGCTGACACAGCAATTAGACAGCTCTAGCTTGAAGCTGTCATTTTTAAGCTTTGTGAACATGAAAAGCTCCTCGAGCATATCCTTAAGGCTTGTGATGCGCTCCTGGATGATATCTATATAATGCTCCTGCGCACTCTTGTCAGTCTCATCCCTAAGCAGCTGAAAATAGCCATCCAGCGAGGTAAGCGGAGTGCGGATATCGTGCGACAGGTTTGTGTACGTGTCAGATATCATCTGCTCCTTTTTTGCCGCCGCCTCACGCTGCCTGTGCCATTGCTCTAAAAATCTGTTTATGCGCTCCTTAAGCCTTCCGATATCAGCCATGTTGGTATCGGTTAAAAGGAGCATATTTGTATCCTTTTCGCACAAAAAATCAAGCTGTTCATTAATGTCACGAAGCTGTGCCCTTATCTTTACGAGCACAGCTATTAAGACAGCTACCGAAACTGCAAGTATTACAGTCAGTATTTTCCAAATCATGTTTTATTCCTCATTCAAAAAACATTATATATCCCTGCGTTTAAACACACTGTACACTGCAACCAGTGACACCACTGCCCACACAGCGGCTACCGCAAATGCACCGCCTAAGGTCTTTGCAGACGCACTCAGGTCAAGCTCAGAAATCTGATTAACAATAAGGTAATCATTTATATCAAAGTTCTTTGCTCCGATTTTTTCAATAAGTATATTGATTCCGTTGAAAATCAGTGTAAAGATACCTGTACACATGCATACAGCGATAATCATGCTGATTACATTGTTTTTTATAATGATTGCCATTGCCATGACAAAATATACAAATAAAAGTGTGACCACATACTGGCTGCCAAGCATCTTAAATAAGTCTGCTGCATCTCCGAATTCTGCTCCATGTAAAAACAGCGGAGTCGCGATACACTGGACGATCACATCAAGTGCCATAGCCACAAGTGTAAATACCGAAAGCGCTATCATCTTTGAAAACAGCAGCACTCCACGGCTCTTCACCTGTCCGCCTACACTCTTTATATAGCCGCTGTTTAGGTCTGCTGTTGAGAAGAGCACCGTAAATATTGCAAGTAAAAGTGCCAGGTCAAGACCCGCTATATCGCTTTCAACCATATCTGCTATGGTCGGCACCTCATCTGACATGTCGGATTCATCCATTTCAAGCCCGACTGTTGCCGTTGGTCCATTCGACGATTCCACTGATGCTGTATCGTATTCATCTGCTATCTCACTGTCTGACTCACTTACCATAGTGACCTCATCAGTTGTTTCCACGATGCCCTCTGCCGCCATGCTTCTGACAAGAGCTGTCATACCGCTCATAGCTATTGCGAGTGCCATAGCTATTACCAGTATAACATAAGCTGACTTTGTATGTATCAGTCTGTAAATATCCATTCTTACCGCATTAAACATTTGTCGCACCTCCTGTGATACTAAGGAAATATGTCTCAAGCTCCATTCCCGTGACCGCTAGCTGTGCCACCGAAACTCCTGCTGTGACCAGCGCTGTATTTAAGGCGGCGCTATCTTTCAGGCGCTCATAGACATCTATATGATTTTTGTCCACTATCATGTAGTGCACAAAGCCCATCTTATCGAGCACAGGCACTGCTTTATTTGGATTGTCCACTGTCAGTGTAATCTTCTCACTGCACTTGGAAAGCAGCTCCTCTCTGGTAATTTCCTGAAGCAGGGCTCCATTATTTATAATGCCGTAATCTGTGGCAAGCTTTGAAAGCTCCTCCAATATATGGCTTGAAATAAACACAGTCATATCCTGCTGTGCACACAGATTCTGAATCGTATCACGCACCTCTGCAATTCCCTGTGGATCAAGTCCGTTGATAGGCTCATCAAGCACTAAAAGGTCAGGCTCTCCAACCAGCGCCATGCCGATTCCAAGCCTTTGCTTCATACCAAGTGAAAAATTCTTTGTTTTTTTCTTTCCCACATTTAACAGACCTACCTTATCCAGTATGCCCTCTGCATAGCCCTTTTTACTGATGCCGAAGAGACGGCACTTCATCTCGATATTTTCCTTCGCCGTCATGTTTGGATATACACCCGGTGCCTCAATCAGGCAGCCCACTCTTGAGCGTACCTTTGACAAATCCTTTCCAGCGTATCCAAACATGGATATCTCTCCGCTTGTCGGCTTTGCCAGACCACCGATCATTCTCATACAGGTAGTCTTGCCGGCACCGTTTCTGCCGATAAATCCATAGATTGCACCCTTTTTGATGTGGATATCCACATTGTCAACTGCCTTCTGGTGCCCATACTGCTTGGTCAGTGCCTTTGTCTGCAATAATATTTCACTCACAATCAAATCTCCTTTTCTTTTATTCCTTAGCAACCCTTTAATCATAATATAAATGTAAAATCCTAATACATCGCTAACAAAAAGTAAAAAAAGAGTAAAGCTTGTTTACCTTTACTCTTTCATTTTGTAGCCTATGCCCCACACTGTCTCTATGTACTCGTCATCGGTCAGCTTTTTTATCTTCTTTCTGATATTGCTAATGTGCACATCAAGAGTCTTTGTCTCGCCAATATACGGCTCATCCCAGGCATATTCAAATATGTCCTCCTTGGCAAACACCTGTCTGGGATGCGCCATGAGAAGCTCAAGTATGGCAAACTCCTGCTTTGTGATGCCGTCAACAGCATTATCAGCTACATAAAGCTGTCTTGAAATCCGATCGAGCACAAGCTGTCTGTGCTCTATTTTAGCAGGACCCGCTATGTATGTATTTGCAGTATCTCCCTGCCCGGTATCATTTTCTGCTTTTGTCCGGTTTTCTCCTGCCTTGCCCGACTTTGAAGGCACATCTGCCACCGCATGACGCAGCTGCACAGCCACTCTGGCAACGACCTCCTTTATCTCAAACGGCTTTGTGATGTAATCATCAGCGCCTGCCACGAGCAGATTGATTTTCTCATCCAGCTCATCCTTTGCCGTAAGTATTATCACCGGAAGTGACGCATCCATCTGCCGTATCCGTGCCAGAAGCTCCTCCCCTGAAAGCCCCGGAAGCATCAGATCCAATAGCACAAGCGCATAGGCTTCCCTGTCCAGCTTAAGTAAAAGCTCTCCCTCTGTGCCTGACCATGCCTGTCTTGTCCTATATCCGGCTTTTGAGAGCGCTGTCGCAAGCAGATCATTAATGTCCTTGTCATCCTCTATTATGAGTATCTCCCCGGATTTGTTGTCTGTCATAATATTCCCTTTCTCTATCTGTTGTACCACTTCTATATAACACTTCTATAATAACACTTCTATACTGACAAAATCATGCCGGACGCATTTATCTCACTATGCGTCCTATTCATTTGAATCCGCCTGCTCATCGCATGTATAGGTAAGCTTCTTCTTATAGGTCTCTTCATAAACCTCTTTCCAGGCCTCGTAGTTCTTATCAAGAATCTCCTTTGCATTTACCGCGCTATAATTTTATACCAAAAGAAGTGCAGAAATCGCCTTCCTGCACTATCCATACTGTAGTCATAGTCTGCGTCTATCTTTTTTGCCTTGATTGAAGCAGAGGAAAACTCGTCCTCCAGCTCGTTTTCGTAATAATATACTCGCATGTATGACATTTTACTATTATTCGGTTGTTTTTGCAAACTTTAGTTTAGCGCCAATACACACCCAAAAAACAACAGTAACTTTTTATATTCTAGAAATATCCCTCGACTCCCTGCACCAGTCCGTCTGCCAGATTTTCAAGTGTGGCATCGCTGTGGTCAGAGCATGCGTTGCCAAGCTCTACATCCACTGACGGTACCGTGCTGTATGAGGTCTGTGTCAGGTCTATCGCCATAGAGCCATTACCGTTTATCTTTGCTCCATGAGCGCGCAGTCCTTCTATCAGGCTTGCCCCAAGTGCATCATGCTGCTGCCAGTGTGATGCAACCGGCTCCATTCCCTTTATGCCTCCCGGCACTGATATGTAAAAGCAGCCCTTATCGTAGCTTAGTCCGTCGCCATCCCAGTGCAGAGCAATATGACAGTCTGCCGCATTATTACAGATGACAGTACGTGCCACATTATCGAGCTGCACATCGCTTCCGTCTCTCACCATAAGCACATCATAGCCTGCCGCAAGCAGCTTGTCCTTTAATATCTGCGCCATACGGAGTGTGACAGAGCTCTCCGGTGTACCGTCATTAAAGGACATACCACCTGAAACTGCTACTGCTTTTGTTGCGCCTGCGCCTGTTGTACCACCTGTGGTCTTTGCAGAGCCGTCCGGATGACAAAGTGTCTTCACCGAAGTTCCTCCGCTTGTACCGTGTCCGGCATTGACACCTACTACTATGTTTTTGCGGTTTGCTGTAGCCTTGTACATGACCGCACAGCCTGAATTTATCGCTGAATGGTCTGCATACTGCCATGAAGGATTTAGTGATACTGATTCTCCATTCTCATAGGATGCTCTTTCTACATACTGATAAGAGGAATTATTATCACCTGAATCGTTCTGCTCCTCGTCCGGCTGTTCGGCAGTCTGTTCTTCCTGCTGTGCTTCTGTCTGCTGTGTTTCTTTTGCGGCCTCTGTTACCACCTCTGTCACGGCTTGCGTTTCCGTAGGCATCTCGACCTTCTCTGCAGCCTGTGTCTCTGTTACAGGCTCTGTCGGTGTATCCTGTGCTTTTTTGCCGCATGATGCGAGGGTAAATATCATCATGCCTGTAAATAATATTGCTGTAAATCGTTTCATTTATTAAAACTCCATTTTCTTTTTACTACATTATAGACAACCCCATGAAATTGTTCAAGTATTAGGCAACATTACTTTCATTTTAGGGTCAGTTTTAAATAGTCAATAGAAATTGTATTTCTTCTAAAAATCAGTTATACTATACGTGAATACATCGAACATATTTTAACTGGGGAGGCTTGCATGGAAATATTAAAACTGCCTGTTGGAATTGATAATTTTGAAAAAATACGCCGTAATAATTTTTATTATATTGACAAAACAAAGCTTGTCGAACAGGCTTTACATAATTGGAGTGAAGTAACGCTGTTCACCCGTCCAAGGCGCTTTGGAAAGACTCTTGGCATGAGCATGCTGCGCTCATTTTTCGAGATTGGCACGGACAAATCACTGTTTGACGGATTATATATTTCACAGAATAAATCTCTTTGTGATGAGCATATGGGCAAATATCCTGTGATATTTATTTCACTTAAGGATGTCGAGGGTTTATCATATGATGAGGCATTTCAGGTATTCTCCAGAATTATAGGAAATGAAATCAGCAAATTCTCCTTTTTGGCAGAAAGTGATAAATTGACAGTTTTGGAAAAAGAACAGTTCAAAGGATTACTTCATATAGAAAAGGGAAAGTTTATTTTTGACAAGGATACATTTACCGCTTCATTAAAGCTTCTTTCCCAGCTTTTATATAAGCATTACGGCCAAAAGGTAGTCATCCTGATAGATGAGTACGATGTGCCACTCGACAAGGCATACCAGAACGGCTACTACCATGAGATGGTCTCTCTGATCAGAGGCTTGTTCGGACAGGCGCTAAAGACCAATGATTACTTACAGTTTGCTATTTTGACAGGCTGTCTTCGCATATCAAAGGAAAGCATCTTTACAGGATTAAATAATTTTGAAGTCGTTTCAATCATGGATTCAATGTATGACGAGTGCTTTGGCTTTACAGATAAAGAGGTTCAGGAAATACTTAAGTATTTTAATCTTTCAGAGCATTATACAGATGTAAGGGAATGGTACGACGGCTATCATTTCGGCAACACCGATATCTACTGCCCGTGGGATGTAATAAGATATTGCAAGAGCCTGTGTGCAGATCCTACTGCAAAGCCGCAGGACTTCTGGTCAAATTCAAGCGGAAATGCTCTGGTCAGAAGCTTCATTGACAAAGCCGATGTCCAGACCAAGGATGAGATTGAGCAGTTGATGAGTCTGTGAAGAAGCATTGAAAAAATTTGCGTAAATTTGCGCAGGTTGATTAATACACTGTTCACATGAGAGGCCGCTGCATTGACTTGATTGCCGTAGTATTCCTGCTGGTAAGCTGTTCGGGACAGAATCCTGAAGTCATAGAAGCAATCCGCTCGCTTGATGCCGTCATCAAAGAAAAGCAGTCAATCGAGGATGCC
>ENA-ORRO01000090-ORRO01000090.1-human-gut-metagenome-genome-assembly--contig:-NODE-90-length-75639-cov-37.160656_pt1 | contig 75639 bp, 65 predicted proteins | sample MGYA00242176_ERZ509136 | MGnify/ENA primary metagenome ERZ509136 (study PRJEB26280, sample SAMEA2338644) | human gut metagenome | biome: human gut; feature: human-associated habitat; material: faeces...
GATCACCACCGGATACACTGGAAAATTCTCCTGTGGCCTTATTTTGCTTGCCACCGCTGATGCTAGAGTTCAATCCAGAAGCAATCCCGTCACCGCCTCCGCTGATGCTGGAATTCTTGCCGGTAGAATGATTCTTGGACCCACCGCTGACACTGGAATAATTTCCCTCTGCATGGTTGACAAAGCCGCCGCTGATTGTAGCATCTTCACCCTTTGCAGATGAAGTATCACCACTTTCTGTACCACCGCCGCCAATGACCTTGCCTGCTGCGGCAGATGCGGAAGCAGCTGACCCGAACAGCACGGCTGCGCCCAGGCTCATGGCCAGCAAGGTGCGCTTGGTGGTCGACGGTGCCAGGTGCGTCGACTTCTTTTTGCTGTGGGAGCTTGCGCTCTCTGAGACGACGACGTAGCAATTCTTGACCTGGCTCCAGACAACTTGATAAATACGATTCATAGAGTTCCTTCCTTGTACTTCTGTACACGCAGCCCAACAACCCTGGGTGTATGTATATTCATTCATCCTATACATACTGGCATAGAAACACGGACGTGATATCTGCCTGCTCAGCGCGCTTGAAGGATCTCCACATCCTGCAATCAAGCGTTCGATGCGATAAACGACAGGATATCCCAATCTTCTCCTGTGTTCCTTAATATAAATGCAACATTTTCCTAAAGATATGCAACCAAATACAAACTCGCGTTCCGTATGCATAACAGTATGGCTAGGTATGGATTAATGTTGCATGAATTCTATCTACACTATATCGCAAGGTAACTCTTGAATCAAGTTTTTCGGTAATATTAATTTTTATTTTCTTTTTTCTATCTTCGCATTGTATATTTACATATCTTTTGTAATTTCTCGCAAATAATCAATGAGCTGCTGCTCGTCCTCGTAGACCTGGCGGCCCTTCTTGGTGACGATGCCGGAATTGATGTAGAAGGGCTTATCGAGAGAGACGGCGACGAGATTCTCGTCGGGGAGCACTGCCTGGCGGGCGAGGAACGTCGAGCAGATGCCGCGCTCGACGAGGTTCTTGATCGTGTGGAGGTATGGCGAGAAGTGGATGATGTGCGGCTTGCAGCTGTGCTCGGCATAGAGGTCGTGGACGATTTGGTAGATGAAGTAATGGCTGTCGAGCATGACGAGCTCTTCGTCGGCAAAGTCCGCAAAGGAGACGGATTTCCGCTTGGCCAGCGGATGCGAAGGATATGTGACGAAACAGCATTCGCAGTCGTAGAGCTTCTGGTAGCTGAGTTTCTGGCTGAAGCCTGTCGTGTAGTTCGTCAGGGCGATGTCTAGCTTTTCCTCTTCGACCATCTGCAGGGCGCTGATGCCGCCCGTCTCGATGATCTCGAGCTTGATCTGAGGATGCGTGCGCCGGAACTTGCCGAGGATGCGCGGCAGGAAGCGCGTGCCGATCTGCAGCGGCAACGCCATGCGGATGTGATTGCGGTTGTGCGCCATGTCCTGGATTTCCAGTTCGAGCTGGTCCATCTGGCTTAAAATGTGGTTGACCTTAACAAGTAGTTTGCTCCCCTCCGGCGTCACGACGAGTTTCCGCCCCTCGCGGTGAAACAGGTTCAACCCGGTCTCCGCCTCGAGCGTCTGCATCGCCACGCTGATCGTCGGCTGCGAGACGTGGAGATGTTCGGCTGCCTTCGTGATGTTCTGCCACTGGCAGACCTCATAAAAATAACGCATCTGCGTCAATGTCATCATGGTACTCACCTTTCCTATCCTTATCGAGACGAGATGGCTGTGCCTGTCTCGTCGCTTATGCTGTTATTATAGCATAAAGCTATGCATTCGTACTGTAAGAAAGCACACGCACGCTCTTCGGTTTACTATGTCTTTTTCTAACAAAAAAAGAGAACGTCCCGCATCTGCGAGATGTTCTCTTGATGGAAATGGATGGACAGCGGTGCGCTTACTTCTTGCTCTTGTCCGCTGCCTTGCAGAGGCCGTCGGCCCAGCTGAAGAGCGCATCGAGGTCGTAGTCGCCGGCATGGCCCTTGCCCCACGGCGAGGCAAAATCGACGTCATAGCCGCTGTTCTGCAGCTTCAGGGCCAGCAGCGCCGGAATGGCCAGGCTCGTGTCGCGGTCCTTGGCTCCGTGGCGGATGCGCCAGTGCGGCGCGACGGTGGCGCCCTGCTGACCGATGAAGTACATGGGGTTCATGCGGCGGACATCGTCCCATGTCGCCATGGTCGCACCGGCTTCCTTGTCGCGCGTCAGCGAGAAGCCTGTGAAGTGGCGCGGCGTGTTGTCTGTCGTGCCGAATTCATCGTTCTCGGGAGCGCTGCGGTCGAACTTGTCGAAGGCTGGCGCCGCCTTGAGGCGCGTCGCCCAGGCGGCATACTTGGCAAGATCCACGTCTTTGACCATGCCGTCCTCGATGGTCAGCCAGTCGAGACCGGAGAGGTCTTCGCCCGCATCGAGGGCCGACTGCGCGGAAGCGGCGTAGACCGACTTGATGTAGTCGGCGAAGCTGCCCGTGCCGTCCTCATCGAGCGTCAGGGCGCGTCCCTGGCTGTCCTTGAGGGCCAAGCTGTTGACATAGGCGGGGAACAGCGCCTTGAGCTGTGCAGAGGCCACGCGCTCCTCCTGCGTCATCTCTGTCGCAGTGCTGCTCTCCGTCGGCGCATTGTCGGGGCGGTCCATCACAGCGCTGCTGTCGCCCTGGACGACAGGTCCCGGGCCGAGCGGCACCGTCTTGCCGCCCACCTGGAGGCTTCCCGGCATGGAGCCTGCCTTCAGCGGCAGCAGCGGGCTCATCTGCGCGCTGCGCTGATATGCTGTATTGACGCCGTTGAACATCCACTCGTAGGCCATGTCGGCATGGTCGAGGTTCGTGATCGGGCAGTAGACCATCGCGGCGAAGATGTCGTCGCGCTCATTTGCCGCGCCGACGGCCCGGAGCTCGTCATCGTACTCCTTGCTGTTGCCCGTGGCTCCGAGCAGAGCCGAGAGCGCGCCGCCCGCACTCGTGCCGTCCGAGATGATCCTGTCGGTGTTGCCGGCCGGCAGGCGGTGGCGGTTGTAGCGCAGGTAGCGCACGGCTGCCTTGTAGTCGACGAGGAAGGCCGGCGCCTTGCCGACGTACGTCTTGCCGTCATCGCCGACCGTCGTGCGGCCGCGGATAGCAGGGGCCGCCACGACATAGCCCTTCGAGAGCGCGACGAGCGAGGCATTGGCCCCGCCGCTCATGCGGTCACTGGCACTCGGCTCCTTGCTGTCGCCCGGCATGTAGCCGCCGACGCCATTGGGCAGGAAGATCGGCGCGGTCTCCTTCGTATAGCCATTGACCGTGCCGCCCTTCTGGAAGTACGCCTCCGGGATGAAGATGCTCATAGATTCGGCGGCGACAGAGGCCGGCTTCGAGACGTAAACGACATTGCGATAGGCGCGGAAGGCCACATCCTTGCCGTCGAGCTGCAGCGTCTCCTTCGTGTAGTTCTTCGCATTGAATTTCAGGCTGTACTTCACCTGCTTCGCCTTCGCCTCAGCTTCATCACTCTTGGCAGCAGTATCGGCTTTGACTGCCGTCGCACTGCTGACAGCAGCCGCTGTTTTGGCCGTTGCGGCCTGTGCAGATGCATCGGCAGCAGCGGCCTGCGATACGCCAGGTACCCACGGCATCGTCAGGGCGCTGACGGCCAGTGCCGTCAGGACATATTGCTTCAAGTTCATGGATATCCCCATCCTTTCACAGCGATCACGACGATCATGACAACAAGAAAACCGCTTTTCTTTGCAGAACAGCGGTCTTTAATTCTCGTATTTAATGTAATGGTTTCGCCAAAACGAGGGCGTTTTCCTTCTCCCTGACGCCTCGGAGGCGAATTTATTTCCGGGTCCTGATGGAGCTGGACGCTCGGGCATCAGGTATTCTTGGCAATGACAGCGCCGACGACGGCGCCGAGGACGGCGGCCGTCGTGACCTCACCCGTCGAATGCGAATTGCTCGACGTGCGTCTGCGGTCTCTGTCGTTGCGGCGCTCGCGCTCCAAGCGCGCCTGATCTCTGTCTCTTTCGCGCTGCGAGATCTGCGGCTGCGGTCTGTGGTTGTCGCGGTCCTGCTCGATGCGCGGCGGGTCATTACGGCGCGAGGAAGCCTCTGCGGGGACAGCCAGCGTCGTGCTCAGCACGCCGAAGCTCATGATGCCTGCCAGGACGGCGGCCATGCTTTTCTTCCAGTTCAACCTCATCATGATAATCTCCTCTTTTCTATATGGAGTCTGTTTTCCTTTTGATGATGACAGTATAGCCGCACGATTTTGCAGTCCGCTTAAATAGCCGTTGGATTTCCGTTAAATTAATTGACTGAGTCAAAAATGTTCCAGGAAGTGCTCGGCAAGCGAGGAAACGTAGGCTTCGCGCGGCCAGATGGCCGCAAGCCGCGTGCGCAGAGAGGGCTCCGCGATGGTCTTGACGTGCAGATGGTTGTGGGCGGCGAGGTCGACGGCGGCAGCCGGCGCGATGGCCACGCCGAGCCCCGCATTGGCCCAGAGGATTGTCGTGCGCGCATCGTCGTTGAGGCAGGTGACGTCCGGCGTGAACTCGTGCGCGGCGAAGGTGTCGAGAAGGAGCTGCTCGAAGCGCCGGTAGAGGATCAGCGGCCTGTCTGCGAGCTCTTCCACCGCGATCTCCTGCTGCTGCGGCGCCCAGTCAAGCTCCGGCGTCATCGCAGCGATCATCGGCTCCGGCTGGCGGTACTTGCAATTGAAGCGCGAGGCGTTGAACGGCGTGCGGACGATGGCGATCTCAATGAGCCGCTTCTCCAGCATGTCGATGAGCTGGTACGTATTGCCGTCGTGGATCTCGAAGTGGACGCGCGGAAACTTCGCGCGGAAGGCCTGCATGCCCTCGTGCATCAGCAGGTTGCCGGACGAGGAGACCGTGCCGATGGCGAGCGTGCCGCAGAGTCCCTGCTTGAGGTCTTGGAGCTCCCGCTTCGTCATGGCCGCCATGTCTAAGAGCTGGGCTGCGCGCGCGGCGAGCAGCTCGCCGGCCTCGGTCAGCTCGATGTGGTGCGGCCCACGCCGGAAGAGCTGGAGCCCAATCTCGTCCTCGAGCATCTTCATCTGGTTGCTCAGTGGTGGCTGGGCCATGTGCAGCCGCCTCGCAGCCGCTGTGATCTGCCGCTCCTCCACGATCGCCATGAAATAGCGCAATTGCTTTAAATCCATTTCATCTATCTCCTCTCTTGTCATCGCTCTGCTGCAGCAGGACGGCGACGCGCGTGATGTACTCCTGCGGATTGGCGGTACTGAGGTCCTCCAAGATGCTCTCTTCATAGGAGTAGTCTCCCGGCCGCCACTCGGGGTGCGCCTGCAACCAGCGGCGCAGGCGCGCGTAGGCCGGCCCCGTCTTCATGTAGTCGCCCTTGAAGTAGGTCACGAGGTAGCGGCCCGCCGGACGGACGGCACAGAGGTCCTCTGGCACATGATCAATGCTCTTTGTCGTGACGGTGAAGAAGCGCGCAAAGAGCCCCGTCTCGCCATCCGGGCCGAGGCAGTCTTCCGTCCTCACCATCGCACCGAAGACCTGCCCCGTCGTCAGTTCGTGCTCCATCATGTAGCGCATGTGCTCCATGATGACGCGCTCCACGCCCGTCTCATCGCCGGCCTGCAGCAGCGCGCGCACAGGGCGCGAGTAGATGAGGTTGGCTGCCGGCCATTCCTCGATTTCCACATCATCGCAGTGGACGCGGTGTGCGACGGCGAGCACATCCCTCTGGTTCCGCACGATCTCCTTCATGTACTGGAGGCGGCGCAGCTCGCCGTCAAGCCACGCCTCCTGTTCTTTGAGCAGCGTCTCGAGGCGTGCGGGGCTGCGGTGGCTCATGTAGTCTTGTATCTCCGCGAGGTCGAGTCCCATCTGCCGCAGCAGCCGGATCATGATGAAGGGATAGAGCTGCCGCACGGCATAGCAGCGGTAGCCGTTCGCATCGACGTGGTCAGGCGAGAAGATGCCCTGCTCGTCGTAGTAGTGGAGCGTGCGCTTGTTGACGCCGCAGAGCTTGGCGAATTCGCCCGTATGAAGCATCGGTTTTGGTTCCATATGACTTTCTTCCTTGACTTTACAGTTACTGTATACCCTACCATGAGTATAGAACAGTTTTCTGAAAGGATCTTGATAGATATGCAACGCACAACGACAAAACACTCACCGCTCGCCCGCCGTTTCCGGCTCGGCAGCCTGCTGCGCTTTGCCGCGCCGTCCATCGGCATGATGATCATCATCTCGCTCTACACGGTGACAGACGGCATCTTCATCGGGCGCTATGCCGGCAGCGACGCGCTGGCCGCCTCCAATATCGTCTACCCCGCCATCAACGTCGTCTTCGGCCTCGCCATCATGCTGGCCTCGGGCGGCTCGGCTCTTGTCGCCAAGAATCTCGGCGAGAACAAGCCGCAGCTCGCGCGCCAGCGCTTCACGATGATCACCGTGACGACAGCCGTGCTCGCCACAGCACTGGCCACGCTGACAATTGCCGCCGGCGACAGCCTGCTCATGCTGCTCGGCGCTTCGCCGGAGCTCATGGCGGACTGCCGCAGCTACCTCTACTCTCTGCTGCCGTTCTTCCCGTTCGCCGCGCTCATGATTCTCTTCAACGCCTTCTTCATCGCAGACGGACGGCCGATACAGGGCTTCATCGTCTCCGTGCTTTCTGGCCTGACGAACGCGAGCCTCGACTACCTGTTCCTCGCGCATCTCGGCCTCGGCATCTTCGGCGCGGGCCTCGCGACGGGCATTGCCGACCTGATTGCCGGCGTCATTGGCCTCGTCTACTTCTATCGCTTCAGCCATCTGATCCGCTTCGCGAAGCCCCGCCTCGAGTGGCGCGCGCTCGGCCAGGCCTTCTACAACGGCAGCTCAGAGCTCGTCACGCAGCTCTCGGTCGGCATCACGACCTTCCTGTTCAACATCCTGACCTTCCGCTATGCCGGCGCCGACGGCGTCGCGGCCATCTCCGTCATCCTCTATGCGGAGATGCTGCTGACGGCCGTCTACATGGGCTTCACGAACGGCGTCGCCCCGATCTTCTCCTACCACTTCGGCGCACGGGACTTCGGGGAGCTACGCCGCCTCGTCCGCCTGAGCCTGACGGTCATCGCAGGCGGTGCGCTGCTCTCCTTCAGCCTCTCGCATCTGCTCGCTGAGCCGCTTGTCTCGCTGTTCCTGCCGCAGGGCGGCCACGTCTACGAGCTCACGCGCCAAGGCTTCGCGCTCTTTTCCTTCACGTTCCTGCTCTGCGGGTTCAACCTCTTCATCTCTGGCTTCTTCACGGCCATCTCCGATGGCCGCACGTCCGCGCTGATGTCGTTTGCCCGCAACCTGCTCGGCATCGTCTTCTTCCTCTTGACCCTGCCCCGGATGCTCGGGCTCTCGGGCGTCTGGCTCGCGGTGCCGGCCGCTGACGTCACAGCCCTTCTCTTCGGCACCTTCCTGCTCGTCAGCCGGATGCGCGAGTTCAAGGATATGGACACCGCACAGAAAGAAATCCGCCTGACCGATATCAAGGGCAGGAATGCCTGATAGCCGCCCCTAGATGTTTCACGTGAAACATGATTCCCCACTCCCCCGAATCCTTCTCATGTTTCACGTGAAACAAAATCAGCCTTTCCACGTCGCAGTGGAAAGGCTGATTTTTTATTGCTATGTGCTCCGATAGAGCCTCAGGCTTTGGCACCCGTGGAGTACATCGGGATCTTCTCTGGGTTGTCCTGGATCGTCCAGACGCCGCACGGGCAGACGCCGGCGCAGATGCCGCAGCCGATGCAGCGCTTCGGGTCGCTCGTGTACTCAATCGTGCCGTCCTCGTGCTCGATGCGGTCGATGGCCTTCTCCGGGCAGGACTCGAGGCACATCTTGCAGTCACGGCAGGTGCCGCAGCTCACGCAACGCTTGTAGTCGCTGACCGGATCGCCGAGCTCGCAGTGATGGCACTTCTCAAAGTACGCCTTCGAGAGGCGGTCTGCCGGGACCTGCTTCTTCTCGGGGAAGGCCTTGTACTCCTTGCCCATGACGTACTGGTCGACGTACCAGGCAGCCTTGCGGCCGCTGCCGATGGCATCCGTTAGGCGGCCCGGCTTGATCGTATCGCCGGCCGTGAAGACGCCGTCCGCGATGGAGAGGTCTTTCTTCGGCACGAGCCAGCTCTTGCGGAAGTACTCGATGCCCTCATCCTCCGGCAGGAAGTCGAGGACCGGAGCCTCGCCGATGGAGACGATGACCTGGTCGGCTTCAATGAAGCGGCCGTCATTGCCGTAAACGCCCTCCGGCGTGATCTTGCTCGTGAAGAACGGCCAGACGATCTTGCCGCCGAGGCCCTCGAAGTAGGCGATTTCCTTCTCGAAGGCGGCCGGCTTCTGGACATCGACTGCGATGACGGACTCAGCGCCCATCTCGTAGGCGCCGCGGCACGTATCCATGCCGGAGTTGCCGGCGCCGATGACGACGACCTTCTTGCCCGTCTTCGGATGCTCGCCGCGGTTGATGGCCTTGAGGTACTCGAGGCCCATCGTCAGGTGCTCGACGCCCTCCCACGGGAAATAGCGGGACTTCGTGCCGCCCGTCGCGACGACGACGGCGTCGCTCGCCTCGCGGATCTTGTCGAATTTCTCGCGGTCGACCTTGCAGCCCTCGACGAACTTGACGCCGACGCTCTCGATGCGCTTGAGCTCGGATTCGAGCAGCTCGTGCGAGAGGCGCCCGCGCGGGATGACCTGCTCGAGCTTGCCGCCGATATGGTCGGCATCGTCGTAGACCGTGACATCGTGGCCCTTGCGGGCGAGCTGCCAGGCCGTCGAGAGACCGGCGACGCCGCCGCCGATGATGCCGATCTTCTTGCCCGTCTTCTGCTTCGGCGGCTCGACCTTCGCAAAGGCGGAGCTGTAACCGAGGTCGCCGATCTGGATCGGCTCATCAATCGTGCCGCGCGTGCAGGCATCCATGCAGGGATTCGGGCAGACGGAGCCGCAGACGCAGCCCGGGAACGGCGTATAGTCGAGCTCGAGCTGGATGGCCTTGTCGAGCTCACCGTTGCGGATGTACTTGTAGCGCAGCTGCGTCGGGATGCCCGTCGGGCAGTTGAATTCGCACGGCGCTGCGTACTTCGCATTGTCCCAGCTCGGCACGCGCAGGCGGTAGAGGCCGTGCGTAATCGTATTGTGGACCTCGAAGTCATCGTGTGCGACGTCCGAGAAGATGCCGCCCTTGACCCACTCGTGCAGGCGGAAGGAATGGAGGTCCGGCGCTGGTTTCGGCTTGCGCTCCGCAGCCGTCAGCGGGCGCAGCTTGTGCCACTCGCTCCAGTTGGTGAGCTCTGCCTTGAGCTCCGGGCGCTCGATGTGCGCGAGAAAGTCATCCATGCCGCCCGCGAGGAAGGCGATGTCATCCTCGTCGAGAGCCGAGCAGATGATGTCGGCCGGGTGCGTGCCGATCGGGCCGCGCACGTAGACCGTGCCGCCGACCATGCCGACGCAGGCGCGCTCGCCGAGCACCGAGTCAAACTCGGCGCTGTCGTAGCCGCAGACGACGGCCTTGCCGCCGCCCATGAACTCAAAGGAGAACGAGCCGACATTCTTGAGGATCCAGAGCTCCGGCTCTTCGTAGAGCGGATCGTGCTTCATCAGCGAGCCCGTGCGCGTGCCGCCGCGGCCGCCGATGAAGATCTTGCCGCCCGACGAGCAGTGGCCGGCCGTATCGCCGGCATCGCCCTTGACCGTGATGATGCCGCCGGCATTGAGCCAGCCGACGTCGGCCGACGTCGATTCCTCGATGACGATTTCCGTGCCCGGCAGGCACATCGAACCCGTGCGCTGGCCGGCGTTCCAGACGTGGAAGTGCAGCTTCTTGCCTTCCGGATGCCAGAGCGGACCGCCGATGTCATGCTGGCCGGATGCCTTGATCTCAAAATCCGTCTCGCCCTGCTTAACGGCTTCGCCGATGGCCAGGAGCAGGTCCTGGGTGGACATGCGTTCATGCCCTTTCATGGTATCTATCTTAAACATTGAGCTCTCCTCCTGCTATCAGCAAACGTACTGGATGCCAAGCTTGTCGGCCACGGCCTTGTCCGTGGAGACGAGCGCGTCGCTGCGGCCAATCGGCAGCGAGCTGTTACCGATTGGCGCCATGAGCTTCTTGAGCTCGGCGTCGAAGGCCAGCACGTAGTCGACGATCTTCTGCGCGCCGCGGTCGATGTCGAGGCGCTTGACGAGGCGCGGGTCCTGCGAGCAGATGCCCATCGGGCACTTGCCCGTATTGCAGGAATTGCAGCGTCCCTGCTCGTTGCCGATGCAGCCGAGGAGCTGGATGAGGATCTTGCCGACGAAGACGCCGTTGGCACCGAGGCACATCATCTTGAAGGCGTCGGCTGCGGCGTTGCCCGTCATGCCGATGCCGCCGCCGCCGTAGAGCGGGATCTGGCCCTGCAGGCCCTGCTTGACGGCTGCGAGGTAGCAGTCGCGAATCTTCGAGACGACCGGATGGCCCGTGTGGTCGAGCGAGACCTCATTGGCCGCGCCCGTGCCGCCCTGGATGCCGTCGATGAAGAAACCGCCGCAGATCTTGTACGGGTCGCGCAGCAGGTTGTTGTAGACGGATACCGAAGTGGCCGAGGCCGCGCACTTGATGGCAACCGGCACGCGGAAGCCAAAGGCCGCGTTCATCGAGAGGTGCATCTTTTGGACGGATTCCTCGATGGAGTACAGGCCCTGATGGTTCGGCGGCGAGGCGAGCGTCGCCTTTGGCACGCCACGGATGGCCTGGACATGCTCCGCGACCTTGGCCTCCGGCAAGAGGCCGCCGTCGCCCGGCTTTGCGCCCTGGCCGATCTTGATGAGGATGCCCGCAGGGTCCGTCTTCATGTGCGGCATGGCCTTGATGATGCGGTTCCAGCCGAAGTGGCCGGATGCGATCTGGATGATGAAATACTTGAGATAATCCGATTCGAGAAGCTTTACCGGCATGCCGCCCTCACCAGAGCTCATGCGAACCGGCAGGCCGCACTTCTCGTTGAGGTAGCCGACGGCGAGCGCGACGGCTTCCCAGGCACGCGTCGACAGTGCGCCGATGGACATATCGGAGAAGATCAGCGGGTAGATCCAGTGTACCGGCGGCGTGTGCTTCGTCTCGACGAGCTTGCCGTCCTTGATGGCAAACGGCAGCTCCTTAGCCGAGAGCACGCGGCCGAACGGCGAGCGGATGTCAAAGGTGTGGCGCGCGGCATCGAGCGACGGGTCCGTCATCTGCGAGATGCGGCCGACGACGATGGAGTCGAGCGTGCGCTGTGCGTTGAGGTTCGTGCGGCCGCCGCGCTTTATGGGGCCGTGGTCCTTCGAGAGCAAGGTTTTGCGCGTATCCGGGTTGCGGACCGGATGAATGGCATCATTCGGGCAGACCTTCTCGCAGATGCCGCAGCCGCGGCAGAAATCCGTGAGGCTCGCGACCTGCTTGATGACCGGGCGCACGCGATGGATCTTCTTCGGCTCCGGCACCGGCTTTTCCGACACCGTCAGGGACTGGCCGCGGACCGCTACCTTGATGGCCTTGAAGGAGCAGGAGGCCACGCAGCTGCCGCACATCGTGCAGCGGTCGGGATGATATTCGATTATCCAGGGCAGGTCATTGACGCCCACGTCTTGAGTCTTTACTGCTTCCATCTCTGTACCTCCAGGTCGTTGTCGATCACAACGATTTCACGTTCATTCGGGTAGATATCCTTCGTCTGGTCACGGTCCGGCATGATCTCATTGAGACCACAAACCTCGGACGAGATGGCCACCATGTCATCCGTGCGTCCGACGACGACCGGGCGCAGCTTCTTGGAATCACAGCAGGTGATCATCTTCTTATCCGGCAGGACGCCGATGATCGTGTTCGGGCCGTTGATCTCGAGGTTCGCGAGGCTCTGGCGGATGGCGATCAGGACATCCTTGTCGGGGCGCTCAGCAATCTCCTCGAACGGCAGCGGCGTGATGACGTGCTTGTAGTACGTCAGCGGCCACTTGAGCTCGTGATGGACGTAGTGGAGCGTGTTGAGGAAGCACTGGGAGTCGGACTCAAAGCCGATGTAACCGCGGTGCAGGGATTTCTGGAACTCCTTGTTCTTCGTGTAGAAGGTGTTCTCGCCGTTCGCGCAGAGCGTGTAGCCCTGCAGGAAGAACGGATGTGCCGCATAGCGGACGATGTCGTAGTTCGTGTTCTGGCGGCACTGGGCGACGATGGACTTGGCGACGAGGCAGCCATTGTCATCCCAGAGGTGGAAGTACGTCGCGATGTCGCGCGGATCGCCGATCTCCTTGAGCGTCAGCACATCCGGCCAGAACGAGTAGACGTAGCCGGCATTCTCCTTCTCGAGGATCTTGCGCAGGGCCAGGCGCGTGTCGAGCAGCAGGTCCTCCTTCTGCTCCTTCGTCATGTGCTCTGCATCTTCCGGATAATCGTAGTTGCGGAAGATGTAGTACGGCATGGCCTGGATGTCGAGTCCCGGCTGCTTGTCCGGGACCGGGATCCACTCGGCCAGCTGCACGAAGTTGTGCGTGTCCATGTACTCCTCGACGAGCTGGGCACCGCGCTGCGTGCAGGCCAGTGACAACAGGGGCTTGTCCTTATAATTGGAAAAGATTCCGTACAGGTCCTGCATGACCATGGCGAAACCTGAGTTATCATGACCTTCCTGCTGCGGAAGCATGAGATGCAGTGCCTTGGAGGGCTGAATGGGTACTTTACTCTTTATGGAACCTATCCGACACATAGCGGTCTCTCCTTCTATCCTTCTATCCTACATAGAATCAATACACAAATGTGTTTGCACAATGCATATGGTGTTACGTAACTTCTATTATAAAAATGTATATTTGACATGTCAACCATAACTTAACATGTATACATGGATACGCCTTATCGAACGATTATTCCTTTTTATTTTGTTTCGATTTCGTTTAAAAAGAAAAGAGACTCCGCATCAACGCGAGAGAACGCGTTGATACAGAGTCTCATTCTGTTTATTTCAATATCAGAGGTAGCTGACCGGGTTGACCGCCTGGCCGTTGATGCGGACCTCGTAGTGGACATGCGGGCCCGTCGAGAAGCCCGTGCTGCCCATGTAGGCGATGATCTGGCCGCGGCGCACGTGCTGGCCGGCGCTGACGACGACCTGCATCGCATGGCCGTAGCGCGTCGTGACACCGTTGCCGTGGTCAATGTCGACCATGTTGCCGTAACCGCCCGCATTCCAGCCGGCCGTGGTGACCGTGCCGTCAGCCGTCGCGACGATTGGCGTGCCCATGTCGTTGGCGATATCGATGCCCGGATGGAAGTCCGAACCGTTCCAGCGCAGGCCGTACGGCGAACTGACCTCGCCGCGAGCCGGCCAGCCCGTCGGCGTCGTGACCGACACCGTGCTGCCGACGAGCGAGCCCGGCAGCGAGACCATGCCCGGCGTCCCCATCGACTCCTGCTGTGCCTTGAGCTCTTCCTGCAGGGCGAGCAGCGAGGCGCGACGCTTCTCGATGTCCTTCGCGACATTGTCGAGAGCCTCGCTGACGTTATCGAGGCTCGGCTGCTGTGCGTACGGGCCGCCCTGGCCATCGTGCTGGCCGCTCGTGCCGTCATTCGTCAGGCCGCTGCCATCGCCCGAGCCATCATCCTGTGCGGGGCTCGCGCCCGACATGCGGCGCAGGTCCGACTCGAGCTGCGTGAGCTGGTCGATCTCATCCTGCAGCGCATTGGCCTTCTTGGAGAGCTGCAGCAGCTGTTCCTGCTGGATATTGTTGACCTCGCGCAGCTCATGGATCTCTGCGGCACCGTTCTGGTTAGCGAACGTGCTGTAGACCGAGTAGCTGAACGCGCCGACGAAGAGCAGCGCGCCGGCCGCCACTGAGGCAATGCCGTATTTGAGCACGCGTTCCGACAGGCGGATGCTCTTCGTGTCGCCATCGTCATCGGGGATCAGCTTGATCGTATAGATCGTCTGCTTCTTCTTGGCCTTTTTCTTCTTCGTGTCTTTTGCTTTCTCGTCCTTTGCCTTCTCAGCTTCTGCCGCAGCCTTGACTGCCTCGTCTGACAGAGGGGCCATCACCGTCGTCTGCTCGGTCACGCCCTCCTGCTCCGCTGCAGTGGCTGCCTTCTGCACTTTCTGTTCTTCGCTCTTAGCCAAAGATGAAACCTCCAAACAAAAAAATAATCCACGGAAATGATACGCTCCCTGGATCAGAACTGCCTTTGAATTACTGGAAAAATTTACTGGAAAAAATGATGCGGTAAATCTTACGCCTATTATAGCATAGGATTTACCGCAATTCAAAGCTTATTTCATGGCTCAGGCGGATGCGCCCTTGCGCATCGCCTCGTCGAGAGCCTGCTGCTCTTCCGGCATCAGCTGGTACGTCGACTGGCCCTTCTCGACCGGCTTGACGTAGCTGCGCGAATCCTCGCGGCCGAAGATGCTCGTGAGGATGACGCCGTCGTTGTAGGAGTCGAGGAGTGCAACGGCATAGCTCAGGTCACTGCCCATATCGTCGAACGCGCGGAAGCGCACGACGCCGACGCGCGTGATGGCGAGCTGCAGCAGGCCATCGAGGCGCTCGTTCTCGCGCTTGATTGCAGCGTTCTCCTCCGATACCTCCTGGATCTCGTTGAGATGGCCGATGAGCATGCGCTCGAGGTTCGCGCCATCCGCGCCCGTCATCATCTTGCGGTAGCGCTTCTTCATGTAGCTAACCTTCATGTAGAGGTTGATGAGCAGCGCCAGCAGGATGACGGCGACGACGCCGAGACCAGCGAGAATCGGGATGATGTTATTTAGGGCAAATTTCGTGATTTCCTGAATGTCCATTGTCTATTGAATGCTCCTTCATAAGATACGGTAGATAAATGACGATGTTTCACGTGAAACAATACCGTCAAGATCAGACAGAGAAGTGCTCGGGCGGAGTTGGATGCGAGTCCTTCTGCCCCTCGAGAAGCTCAAGCAGGCGCTCGAGGTCGTCCTCGGAGTAGAACTCGATCTCGATGCGGCTCTTTTTCTTGCCGGGGCGGATGCGGACCTTCGTGCCGAGGTACTCATTGAGACGGCCCACAGCATCCTGATAAAAGGCATCCTGCTGGGCTTCCTGCGTTTCCTGAGCCTCTGCGGTCTCGTCTTCCGGCCCACCCGCCTCTGCGTCGAGGTAGGCGGGGTTATCGAGCAGGCAGCGCACGAGTTCTTCCGCCTGGCGCGAGGACAGGTGCTCCGCGAGGATGTGCTCCGACGCCTTGACCTGCAGTGCCTCATCCTTGAGCGCGAGCAGCGGCCGTGCCTGCCCCATGAGCAGTTCACCTGCGATGAGCTTGTCCTGGACAGGCTCTGCGAGCTCCAGGAGGCGCAGCGAGTTGGCGATGTGCGGGCGGCTGCGGCCGACCTTCTTCGCGAGCATCTCCTGCGTCAGCTGGAAGTTCTGCATGAGGAAAGCGTAGGCCTCTGCCTCCTCGATGATATTGAGGTTCTCGCGCTGGATGTTCTCGATCAGGGCGATCTCACTGATCTCTGCATCGTTATATTCTCGCACAAGTGCCGGTACTTTTTCAAGTCCTGCTTTGCGGGCGGCGCGCAGGCGGCGCTCACCGGCGATGAGCTCGTAGCCCTTCTCCGGCAAGCGCCGGACGATCAGGGGCTGCAGGATGCCGTACTGGCGGATGGACTCGCTGAGATCCTCGAGCGCCGCCTCGTCGAAATTCTGGCGCGGCTGATAGCGGTTGGCCCGGATCTCATCGGCCGCGATTTCCTGCACCTGGTCTTTGGCCGGTGTGATCTCGCGGTTCTTCAAGAGCGCGCCGAGTCCTTTGCCGAGGCCGCCATGTCCCTTACTCACCATGTGCCATCACCTCTTCTGCCAGCTTCATATAGGTGTCCGTTCCTTTGGAACGCTTGTCGTAGTAGAGAATGGGCTCGCCGTACGACGGCGCCTCGCTGAGGCGGACCGTGCGCGGGATCATCGTCTTGTAGACGAGCTCGCCGAAATTCTCGCGGACCTCAGCGACGACCTGTTCCGCGAGCCGCGTGCGGCCATCGTACATCGTCATGAGCACGCCTTCGACCTCGAGATGCGGATTGAGATTCGTGCGCACGAGTTCAATCGTGTTCATGAGCTGCGAGACGCCCTCGAGCGCGTAGAACTCGCACTGGATTGGCATGAGCACGGAGTCTGCTGCGGCTAGCGAGTTGAGCGTCAAGAGGCCGAGCGACGGCGGGCAGTCGATGAGGATGTAGTCGTAGTCCTGCTCGACCGGCTCGAGCGCCCGCTTGAGGCGCGTCTCACGCGAGATGGCCGCGACGAGCTCGACCTCTGCGCCGGCCAGTTCGATGTTGGCCGGCAGCACATCGACGCCGAATTCCGTCTTGATGATGGCATCCTGCACCGCCGCACCGTTGATGATGACCTGATAGATCGTCGTCGCGAGCGCTGACTTGTCGATGCCATAGCCGCTCGACGCATTGCCCTGCGGGTCACAGTCGACGAGCAGGACCTTCTTCTCCTTTGCCGCCAGACATGCCGCGAGGTTCACCGATGTCGTCGTCTTGCCGACGCCGCCCTTCTGATTGGCTACTGCAATGATCTTTGCCTTTGCCACGAATTTCACCACTTTCTTTGATTTCCCATACCATTCTGTCCTGCAATCGTAAACAAGTGCACAGCTATCCTTGTAAAAGCGTGCTAGAATCAGTATAATTGTTACATTGTAACATTTGTAATGCTTGTACGGCAGGAGCCTCTGCCATCCGTCACGGCTCCTCCGCGCTGTATACCCTATATCATAATATAGAAATCGCGAAAATGCCATTGTTTCACGTGAAACATTTTAAAAAATTACGGGGAGGAATATCCATGCCTGTCTACAATGCCCCACTGCTGAAGATTGACCCGAAGGAGACGCGCCGCTATGCGGGGCTCATGCGCGCCAAGGATTTTGATGAACGCCTTATCGAGGATGCCTGCCAGGACGCCCGCCTGCTCGCCGAGCCACACGGCATCTGGCAGCTCTACGACTACGACTGCGAGAAGCAGATCGTGAAGGCCGACCCACCCTTCCACATCGAGGGAACAAAGATTGGCAAGCATCTCTCCGGCTGTGACAAGGTCATCCTGCTCGCCGTCACGGTCGGCGATGCCATCGAGGACATGGTCACGAAGCGCTTTGCCGATGGCGAGTACGCGAGCAGCGTCCTGCTCGACGCCGCCGCGACCACGGCCGTCGAGCAGCTGGCCGACGGCATGGAGAAGGCCATCAAGCCGAAGATGGCCGCACAGGGCTATGGCATGCGCTGGCGCTTCAGCCCCGGCTACGGCGACTGGCCGCTCGACCAACAGCCCGAGCTCATCCGCGTGACGAAGTGCGAGACCATCGGCATCTCGCTGTCCGAGTCAAAGATGCTCGTGCCGCGCAAGAGCGTCACGGCCATCATCGGCCTATATAAGGAAGTCAAGGGCTCAGAAGAAGCAGCGCACTCCCCCAACGGCTGTGCCGCCTGCGACAAAGTCGACTGCCCCTCCCGCAAGGCGGTCAAGTGAGCGGGAGACAAAAGCATTGACATAGAATTCATACTGCATTACTATGTCAATAGAATCTTTAAGCAAGGAAATCAGGAATCACGTATCAGGAACAACTCTGGAGGAATTGGCTATGATCCACATCTTTGACGGTGCCATGGGCACGATGCTGCAGGCTGGCGGTCTAAAGGCGGGCGGCTGTCCCGAACTCATGAACATCGACCACCCGGAAGTCGTCCGGCACATCCACGAGGCCTACATCGAGGCCGGTGCGACCATCATCGAGACGAACACCTTCGGCGCCAGCCGCCTCAAGCTCGACCATTACGGCCTCGAGGACCGCGTCGAAGAGCTCAACACGGCAGCCGTCCGTATTGCCAAAGAAGCTGCCGGCACGCGCGCCAAGGTCGCCGGCTCCATGGGCCCGACGGGCCGCTTCATCAGCCCGCTCGGCGACCTCGATTTCGAAGAGGCCTATGCGTGCTTCAAAGAGCAGGCCAGCGCACTCGCCAAGGCCGGCGTCGACTACTTCATCATCGAGACCTGCATCGACATCCAGGAGATGCGCGCCGCCCTGCTCGCCTCCAAGGAGGTCGCACCAGAGATCCCGGTCATCTGCCAGCTGACCTACAGCGACGACGGCCGCACGGTCACGGGCACCGACCCGCAGTCGGCCGCCATCATCCTCTCCCACATGGGCGCGGACATCATCGGCGTCAACTGCTCGCTCGGACCGGAGCAGCTCGTGCCGATCGTCAAGACACTCGCCGCCAGCTGCGACTGCCCAATCAGCGTCCAGCCGAACGCCGGCATGCCGCAGCTCGTTGACGGTGTGACGCATTTCCCGATGGGTCCTGAGGACTTCGGCAGCTGGGGCCCGAAGCTCCTCGCCGCCGGTGCCACCTACCTCGGCGGCTGCTGCGGCACGACGCCAGCTCACATCCGCGCGCTGCGCGCTGCGCTCGAAGGGCAGGCTGAGCCCGTGCGCGAGCCGCTGCCGAAGCGCCTCTGGCTCGCCAGCCGCAGCCGCTCGGTCTGCGTCGACAAGGACCTGCCGACCGTCCTGATTGGCGAGCGCATCAATCCGACGGGCCGCAAGAAGCTCGCCGCCGAGATCCGCGAAGGCTCCCTGCTCTCCGTCAAGAAAGAAGCCGTGAACCAGGTCAAAGCCGGCGCAAGGCTGCTCGACGTCAACATGGGCGTGGCCGGCATCGATGCCACCAAGGCCATGAAGCAGGCCGTGACCGAGATTGCCCAGCTCACGGACGCCCCGCTCGCCATCGACACGAGCGATGCCGCCGCGCTCGAGGCCGGCCTGCGCGCCTATCCGGGCCGCGCCCTGATCAACTCGGTAACGGCAGAGGACGACCGCATCCGCGACTTCCTACCGCTCGCCAAAAAATACGGCGCTGCCATCCTCTGCCTGCCGATCACCGAAGACGGCGTGCCCAAGACGGCCGAGGACCGCCTCAAGGCCATCGAGTACATCGTCGGCAAGGCGAAGGAAAACGGCCTCGAGGACGGCGACTTCCTGCTCGACGCCCTCGTCATGACCGTCTCCGCCGACAAGAACGCCTGCCGCGAGGTACTCAAGACCCTGCAGCTCTACCGCCAGCGCCTCGGCTATCCTTCGACGATGGGCCTCTCGAACATCTCGTTCGGCCTGCCGAACCGCCCGCTGATCAACAGCACCTTCTTCGCGATGTGCCTCGCCGCCGGCCTCGACGCCCCGATCATGAACCCGTACGACGAATCGATGCAGAAGGCCCTGAAAGCCAGCGCCGCCCTTTTAGGCGACGACCCCTGCGGCCTCGCCTTCAGCCAGGACGAGGCAAACCTCGCCGTGCCGAAAAAGGCCGCCGTCATGAAGACGACCGACCTGCCGATCCTCGATGCCATCAAACAGGCCGTCATCGAAGGCGAGAAAGACATCATCGTCGGCCTCGTCATCCAGGCCCTGCAGGAGGGCAAGTCCAGCAACGAGATCACCGAGAAAGGCCTGACGGCCGCCATGACCGAGATTGGCGAGGACTTCGGTTCCGGCCGCATGTTCCTGCCGCAGGTCCTGCTGTCAGCCGAGACGATGCGCGCGGCGTTCGACAAGCTCAAGGAGCTCATCCCCGCGAGTGCCGAAGCCGATAAGGGCACCTTCGTCATCGCCACCGTCAAAGGCGACGTCCACGACCTCGGCAAGAACATCACGGGCGCACTGCTCGCAAACTCCGGCTTCAAGGTCATCGATCTCGGCAAGGACGTCGAGGCCGATACCATCGTTGAGACCGCCCTCGAGCAAAATGCCGACGTCGTCGGCCTCGCCGCCCTGATGACGACGACCATGCCGCAGATTGACAAGGTCATCGACAAACTGCGCCGCGCCGGCGCACGCGCCAAAGTCATGATCGGCGGCGCCGCCGTCACCCAGGACTACGCCGACAGCTGCGGCGCCGACGCCTATGCAGCCGATGGCGTCAAGGCAGTGAAGTTGGCTAAACAGATTGTTGGTGTAGAGTAAGATCAATGGGCAAGACACATGCGTGTGGACGGAGGGGGCTATATTTCGGCTTCGTCGCTCCGCTAAATGAGCCCTATGATACGATATCCTCTCGATGCCCCCCCGCCGCCTGCCGCGGCGTTCTCACATCGCATCTCTATGCCCAAGATTATCAGGGCTCAGCCCTGCGGGCTATCGCTGCGCTCCTGCAGGCGAAACACAGCCCCCTCCTGAAGTTACGGCTTACGCCTTCACCGTGCTCGCATGCGAAAAACCTGCCCCCGCCTACTAACCGAGTTAAAATCGCATGCTAAGAACTGCGTTGCCCACAACAGTGCCTTCAATCGAGCTAAGTTGCACAAGAAGCACCTTCGGGCGAGCAGGGCTGCACAAAAGCGTAGCGTTGGCGCACTGCGTCAAGAATCGATTTTTTCCCCACCAAAATCCTGTCAAAAGAACGTCGTCCAAGCAAAGCGCGTTTAGCTCTTTTGATAGGCTGCATTAAAAGGGAAAAAATCGATTCAGCAGTGCGCCACAGCGGAGCGTTGTGCAGCCCTGCTCGCCCGTCCACTACATCTGCATCAAAAAAGGAGCCCGTTTCCCATCCGAGTGGATGAAGAAACGGGCTCCTTTGCCGTTATCCGAGTATCGTCAATCAGAACAGTACCTTTGCGAGGTGCAGGTAGTCCGGGTCGAGGATCTTCTTGTTGTTGACTGCATCGTGCAGGTCGATTGAGACAACGCGGCCCTTGCTGTAGCCGAAGACGATGTCCGACAGGCCCGAGATCAGTGCGAGGGCAGCCTGCTCACCGAGCTGGCTGGCGCGGACGCGGTCGATGACCGACGGCGAGCCGCCGCGCTGGATGTGGCCGAGGACCGAGACGCGCGTGTCGAGCTGCGTCTTCTCCGCGATGTACTGGCCGATCTCCTGACCGCTGCCAGCACCCTCTGCCACGACGACGAGGATGTAGCGCTTGCCCTTCTTGTAGGCTTCCGTCATGTTGTCGCAGATCTCATCGAGGTTGTACTCCTCCTCCGGCACGAGGATGTACTCAGCGCCGCCCGAGATGCCCGAGACGAGAGCCAGCCAGCCGCAGTTGCGGCCCATGACCTCGAGGACGATGACGCGGCGATGTGCCGAAGCCGTATCGCGCAGCTTGTTGATCGCATCGATGATCGTATTCGCAGCCGTATCGCAGCCAATCGTGTAGTCAGAGCCCCAGACATCGTTGTCAATCGTGCCCGGCAGGCCGACGATAGGGATGCCCGTCTCCTTCGAGAGCAGCGATGCGCCGCGCAGCGAGCCGTCGCCGCCGATGACGCAGAGGCCCTCGATGCCGCGGTCCGTCAGATGCTTGTAGCCCATCATGCGGCCTTCCGGCGTCTTCCAGCGTTTGCAGCGCGCCGTGCCGAGGAACGTACCACCGCGCTGGATGATATCACTGACATCCCTGGACTTCATCTCAAACATATCCTCTTCCAGCAGACCGTGATAGCCGCCGCGGATGCCCCATACCTTGACACCCTCGTACAGAGCCGTACGGACGACAGCGCGAGCTGCTGCGTTCATGCCTGGGCTGTCGCCGCCGCTCGTCAAGACTGCAATACTTTTCAACATAATGGAAGTCCCCCTTGAATTGAGAATTGCTAGCATATTGACTGAATCAAAACCATAGTATGACGTTTATCATCTTTAATCATACCATAAAAGCCCCGAAGAAAACAGGGATGACGGTTATTTTTTCGGACCAGTACAGCCCTTGACAAAAGGCCATGAGGATGATAGATTTTAACTAGATGCTGTGCAACTGACGGAAGTGGATGACCACAGGGAGCACAGGGAAGAAGAGCCGACCGTCTGGGCACAGCCTGGATTTGTGTCGGCTTTTTTTGTATGTGAAAAAGGAGCAATAGGAAATGAAAGAACTGGAACTCAAATACGGATGCAACCCGAACCAGAAGCCAGCCCGTGTCTTCATGGAGCACGATGCTGAGTTGCCGTTCACCGTCCTCAACGGCCGTCCGGGCTACATCAACCTGCTCGACGCGATGAACAGCTGGCAGCTCGTCCGCGAGCTGCGCGAGGCCACCGGCCTTCCGGCTGCCGCTTCTTTCAAGCACGTCAGCCCGGCAGGCGCTGCCGTCGCCGTTCCCCTCTCCCCCGTCCTCGAGAAAGTCTACTTCGTCGAAGGCGTAGAGCTCTCCCCGATTGCCACGGCTTACATCCGCGCGCGCGGCGCGGACCGCATGAGCTCCTACGGCGATTTCGTCGCCCTGTCCGACGAGTGCGATGCCCAGACGGCTTCCTTCCTCAAGCGCGAGGTCTCCGACGGCATCATCGCGCCGTCGTATTCGCCAGAGGCCCTCGAGATCCTCAAGTCGAAGCGCAAAGGCACCTACCTGATCCTGCAGATGGACCCCGCCTATCAGCCGGCAGAGCTCGAGCGCAAGCAGGTCTTCGGCGTCACCTTCGAGCAGAAGCGCAACAACGTCGCCATCACGGAAGACTGCCTCAAGGACATCGCGACGAAAAACCACGATCTGCCGGAGAATGCTAAGCGCGACCTGCTGATCGCCCTGATCACGCTCAAGTACACGCAGTCCAACTCCGTCTGCTACACGAAGGATGGCCAGGCCATCGGCATCGGCGCCGGCCAGCAGAGCCGCGTCCACTGCACGCGCCTTGCCGGCACGAAGGCCGACAACTGGTTCCTGCGCCAGAGCCCGCAGGTCCTCAACCTGCCGTTCAAGCCGGAAGTCCGCCGCCCGGACCGCGACAACGCCATCGACGTCTACATCGGCGAAGAGTGGGAAGACCTCCTGGAGACCGATGACTGGAAGCGCGTCTTCACCGAGAAGCCGCCCGTCTTCACGCGTGAGGAGAAAAAGGCCTGGCTCAAGAAGGAGACAGGCGTCTCCCTCGGCTCCGATGCCTTCTTCCCGTTCGGCGACAACATCGAGCGCGCCCACAAGAGCGGCGTGACCTACGTCGCCCAGACCGGCGGCTCCATCCGCGACGACAATGTCATCGAGACGGCCGACAAATACAACATGACGATGGCCATGACGCACATCCGCCTGTTCCATCACTGATCCACCAAATATCGACAGCAAAATCCCGGCGCATTTCCGCCGGGATTTTTATTTTGCTTCATGATAAAGGATATCAATATGCTATACATTATAAATTTTTAGTATTTTATGTTTCTGAAAAATAAGTGTATAATATACCTAAAGGATAATAAATATTGAGACGAAGTGAGTATCAAAATGTGATAAACGTCACTTAGGCGTTCTCCGCTACACGAGCATATTCCCTTCATCCTTGAATAGAAAGGCGGGATCGGACATGAAAGAACGGCCGCGTGTCGTCATCCTCGGTGGAGGTATCGGCGGCATCAAAGCAGCGCAGCAGCTGGCCAATCAGCCGGTGGATGTGCTGATCATCGATCACAACAACTACCAGGTCTTCCAGCCGCTCCTTTATCAGGTAGCGACGTCGATGCTCTCGACGGATGAGGTCGTCTACCCCATTCGTGGTTTCTTCAAAAAAGCAAATAACGTGGATTTCCTTTTAGCAGAAGTCCGCGGCATCCAGCCAGAAGCAAAGATTGTCAAGACGAGTCACGGGGATGTTCCCTACGACTATCTCATCATCGCTCTTGGCTCGACGCCAAATTTCTTTGGCAATAAAGAAGTAGAACGAAACGCATTCCCATTGAAGACCTTGCAGGACGCCATCCGCATCCGCAGCCATCTCTTGAGTGTCTTTGAAGAAGCTTCTGCTGAGACCGACCCTGAAAAGCGCAAGGCTCTGCTGACCTTTGTCTTTGTCGGCGCTGGCCCGATTGGTGTTGAAGGGGCAGGCGGCGTATCCGAGCTCGTTTACGATGTCCTGCAGAAAGAGTTTCACCATATTGACTTTGAGGAAGTCAGCATCCATCTGATTGGCGCCGACCCATGCGTGCTCAGCATGATGTCCGAAAAGCTCCGTATAGAGACACTCAAGGTCCTGCAGAAAAAACGCATTGACGTACAGTGCTCCATGCTCGTGACGGGCTACGACGGGGAGACGCTTTCCTACCGTCCGATGAATGCGCCAAAAGATGCGCCTTGCTCCACGCTCAAGGCGAAAACGGTTGTCTGGTCAGCAGGTGTACGCCCTGTGGACTGCCTCAACAGCTTTGCCTGCGAAAAAGACCGCGGCAAACGCCTGCTCATCGATGATACGATCCGTGTCCCAGGCATGCAGGATGTCTTTGCTATTGGGGACTGCTCAAGCTACACACCGCCCGGTGAACAGCGTCCTCTGCCGACGCTTGCCCCCGTTGCGCTGGCGGAAGGAGAGCTCGCCGCCAAGAACATCCTGCATGATGTACGCGGGGAAGAGATGGAACACCTCCATTACAAGAGCAAAGGCGTCATGGCCATCATCGGCAACAGTGAAGCCGTCATGGAAGCAGGCCCTCTGCGCGGCCGCGGTTTTCTCGCCTGGTCGGCCTGGCTCTGGATCCATCTGCTCACGAAAGCAGGGTTCCATGCCAATATCACCGTCACGTTTAAATGGATCTTCAATTATCTCTCGGGGACACGCCTTGGCCGCCTGATCACTCGTCCTGAGTTGAAAGGCCTGCCTGAATCCATAAAAAATGCTCCGGGAGCAAGAGATGCCGGAGTAGAGAAACAGGCGTCGTAATGCATGTAAAGCAAAAAGCTATTACATAAAGAAACGTTACCTTTTAGTCCAGATATATAGGAGGGATTCGCATGATTCCAGAAACGAAACTGAACAGCCAGTATGGCCTTTTCATCGACGGGGCCTGGCGTCCGTCAGCCGATGGCAAGACATTTGATTCTTTTTGCCCTGCGACTGGTGACAAACTCGCCAGTTGTTCAGAAGCCACATCGCAGGATGTCGATGCTGCCGTAGACGCAGCCTGGAGAGCCTTTGCCACGTGGAAGAATACCACGGTCAAGGAGCGTGCTGCCCTTCTCAACAAGATTGCCGACATCATCGACGCACATACGGACGAGCTTGCTCTCATCGAGACCCTCGACAATGGCAAGCCCATCCGCGAGACAAAGAACATCGATGTGCCGCTTTCCGCTGCTCATTTCCGTTATTTTGCCGGCTGCATCCTCGCGGAGGAAGGCACCGCCACGATGCTCGATAATACGACCATGAGCATCATCCTGCGTGAACCGATTGGCGTTGTCGGCCAGATCGTACCGTGGAACTTCCCCTTCCTCATGGCCGCGTGGAAACTCGCACCGGTACTCGCCAGCGGCTGCTGCACGGTCCTGAAGCCGTCAAAGACGACCTCCCTCTCCGTGCTGTACTTTGCCGATCTCATCAAGGATGTCCTGCCGCCAGGTGTATTCAACGTCATCACGGGCGCAGGCTCAAAAGCCGGCCAGTACATGCTTGACCACAAGGGCTTCTGCAAACTGGCATTCACAGGTTCAACGGAAGTCGGTCTTTCCGTTGCCAAGGCTGCGGCCGAAAAACTCATTCCGGCCACGCTTGAGCTCGGCGGCAAATCCGCGAACATCTTCTTCGCGGACTGCAACCTCGAACAGGCTTATGATGGTGCCCAGCTCGGCATCCTCTTCAATCAGGGGCAGGTCTGCTGCGCTGGTTCGCGCATCTTCGTTCAGGAAGATATCTATGACGAATTTGTAGCAGAACTCGCCAAACGCTTCAACAAAGTCAAGATTGGCCTGCCGTGGAAGGAAGATACGCAGCTCGGTGCGACGATCTATAAAGCTCAGCTCGATAAGGTTCTCTCCTATGTCGAACTCGCTAAAGAAGAAGGTGCGACCATCGCCTGCGGCGGTGAGCAGGCAACTGACGGTGCGCTCAAGAACGGCATCTTCATGAAGCCGACGCTCATCACAAATGCTACGAACGACATGCGCGTCGCCCGCGAAGAGATTTTTGGACCTGTCGCCGTCGTCATCAAGTTCAAGACGGAAGAAGAAGTGATCAAGATGGCCAACGACAGCGATTACGGCCTTGGCGGCGCTGTCTGGACACAGGATATCAACCGTGCCTTCCGTGTTGCTAGCTCCATCGAGACGGGCCGCGTCTGGGTCAACACGTACAACCAGATTCCTGAAGGCTCGCCGTTCGGCGGCTACAAGCAGTCCGGTATCGGACGCGAGACGCACAAAGTCATCCTTGAGCACTACACGCAGATGAAGAACATCCTCATCAATCTCTCGGGACAGCCATCCGGCTTCTATTCGCAGAAATAAAACACCGCCACTCCTTGGCTTACCATATTCCCATCCTGCTTTTCCTCACATACAGCAAAAATCCCGGCGCACTACTCATGCGCCGGGATTTTTGCTGCCATGATCCAGATCAATGCCGAGGAAGAGGATCCTCTATGCCGTCCAACAAAGCCCGCGTCTGAGGTACGGCAGATGGTTTTACCTGCTCTTGGATTGTGCAGGCTTTCGTCAGATACTCCCGTGCTTCTGAAAGATTTCCCAGCTTGCTTTCTGTTTTCCCAAGCCAGATCATGACCTGCGCAGTATAAGCATGACGTTTCCCGAGGCTGTCGCGACGAATGGACAGGCATCTCAAAAAAGCTTCTTTCGCTTGTGCATATGCTTCCTGCTGATAGTAGATCTTGCCAAGGCTTTCGTAGCTCCATGCCGTTGCTGGATGGTCCGGCCCCAGAGAATTTTCTCGTATCTTGAGCCCTTCCTGAACGTATTTCAATGCTTTCACATAATGTTCATCTTCTCTCCCCACCGCCATTGCCGCATAGTCATTTCCCAGCATGGTCAGAGAGTCCGCAATGGTCGGATCGTCCGGCGTATAGACTTCACGGCGCAGCTTCAGTCCCTTCTCATGCCAGATTATCGCATCCTCACACCGATGCTGCCGTTGATACACCGTACCGATATTATGATACGAATATGCCAGCTGCTGCTTGTTCGGCACCGCCTGCTTCTCGCGGATCTCCATGCCCTTTTTATAGTTCTCCAGGGCTTTATCGAGATTATCCAGATTGATATAGACAATCCCGATATTATTCAAGATGTCCGCATGCAGTTCCGGGTTATCGATATCATGGACATCCATACGGTTTTCAGCCAGGCGGAAGTTGTCGAGCGCCTCGGTGTACTGAGAGTCTTTACGGTAGACATTCGCCAGATGATCATAAGCTTCCACGATATCTTTGTAGGGCGGATGCGCCTGCCCTTCCCACATGCTGATAGCTGTGTGGTAATCCCGGATTGCGGTCTGATAATCTGCGAGCTTCACAGCCAGATCCGCATGCAGGCAGTACGCTTGCGGCAGCAGTGCCTGACTAGCATCATCCGGAGAACCCTTGCAGATTGACAAGGCCAGGTTACATTGCCTCCAAGCCTGCCGGTACTGATGTGCCTTGTAAATCACCTTTGCCTGGCGGATCAGCAGACCGACCGAATCCCTATCGTATGATGTATGAAACAATTCTCCGGCACGGATCAGGATGGTGCAGATATCGTGACGATCCATGGCCTGGATTTCTTCATCATTTGAAGCATACACGCGGATTGCCGCATCCAGGTAATCCTGGCATTTCTCGATTGTCGGGTGCAGATTCCGCAGGACAGCCGTTTCGATCAGAGGGTGCAGGTGGATACGGTCGTCCTCGGCCGCCTGATGAGACTCGCGAATGATCCAGCTCTGATTGACGAGGACATTGATAGCGCTGATGCTGTAGCCATCCAGCAAGAACTCATCAAAGAATGTCATGCGGACCCCGTTGATCGAGCAGAGGGCGAGTTTCATCAGGATCTGCTTCGCTCGCTCATTCATCGCGCTGATATTGAACAAGGTAGAGATCAAATTATAGATATCCTCTTGTTCATAATTGTTATCTTTCTCGACGGGGATCTTCAGATCACGCGTGTCTTTTCTTTCCTTGAGAACCGTAATCATTTTAGCTGGTGACATGGTATACTCGCGCATCGTCTTGGCAATGAGCTCAATCAGCATGGTATGACCGGATACCATGCGGCAGATTTCCTTGAACTTATCGATATTCTTGGCCGGCAGCTCAATGGGGTCCTCCTTGCGGGGGCTGTAGTTCAAACGGAAGAGCTCCAGTTGTTCCTCATCATTGAGCGGCTTGATGGGAACCATATACATTTCCTTGTAGAGGGTTGTGTTGCGGCTCGTGATCAGCACATGCAGTTCCATATCTGCGAGTTCCTCAAGGATGCGCTGATCCTCCTCCGGCAGAGCAGCCCCCATGATATCCATATTATCGATGATCAGGAGTGCGTCCTCATGAAACGCTTTCAATGCCTTCATGCGAACTTGGAGCCCTTCATCACCGGCCTTGTCTTCCTTCTGATATTTCTTCAAGCCCTGAAAGGGAATATCCTGGATTGTCGTTTTCAGATCTTGGTGAAAATAAACCATCTGTACCTGTTCATAGGTTTGATCACGCTTGCGGCGGTCTGCATAGTGCAAGGCCGCCTGTGATTTTCCCAGACCACCAATCCCACAGAGGACTGCCAGTCCGTACTTCTTCATCACAGAGGAGAGCTTATCCAAAAGATCAGTACGTCCGACAAAGCCCTCTGTCAACCGGTAATTCAGTGGTGCAAAGGAAATAACCTGGCTAGGATCTGCTTCGTTGACCCGCTTTTCCTCGCGGGACTCCTCCGCTCGCTCCACAATCTGACGTAAGAACGCTTCTCTGGCCTTCTGTACTTTTTCCCGTGGCTTGTGTTCGCTTTCCAAGAGCGAGATCTCATTGTAGAGCGCGTCGAGTTCCTGATCAGAGGCGTCACATTCATGCAGATACTGATAAATCTTCTGGACGTATTCTGGATAGGCTTCCTGACAAAACAACTGTTGATAGAAATTATCTTTCGTGACTATACTGCTCATCTGAGGTGTCTTCCCGTTGAGCAGCCTCGAAATGCTTGAGGGACTGACCTTCAGATCCTCGGCAATATCTTTTTGATTCAACTGTTCTTTGACTGTCAGAAACGTCAATAAGAATGGATAGGTAATATACACACTAGCTCTCCCCTTGTGAATCGTTCTCTAATGGTAACAACTTTCTTGAATAGGGTTCTGCAATTTCCTGCAATTTCCTGCAATACTCTTGCAATCGCAGGGAATATTGTTGCGCACGAAAAATGCATCAAAAAAACATCGTACTTATCTCGGCTTGCAACGACAAACATCGTATCATAAAGACAACAAAGAGATGCGGCCCTCAGAAAGGAGAACCACCATGAAACGGGAACAGCAGAATACCTTTCACCAGCAATTAAAAATCATTTTCAAAGGTTATCGTCATCTGACCAAGAAGCTGAACCGGCAGCTGGCTCAGCTCGGATTCAGACTGAAAGACAGCAAGACGCACTACAAGATTTACTATGGCGAAGATCACCGGCACGCCGTAGTCATCAGCAAGACTTCTTCGGACTACCGTGCGGGACTGAATATCTGCCGTCAGCTTTATACACTCGTGCCAGCCCATCAGTAAGCTGGCCCGGGGGCATGATAAACAGGAGGAATATATCATGAAGAACAAAATGAATCCTATCTATGCAAGTACTGTTGGTACGATGAAAAATACAAAAGCCGTGCACCAGGCAGTCCGGAAAGTGCGGGCCTTTGAAGCAGTCCAGGAAGAGCTTTCAACCCTGAATACGATGCGGGGCGGCAGCAAGGGATTCAAGGGTTTTGTCGGAGAGAGCATGGAAGCGGCAGAATCCTCGGCCCGTGGACGCGCGACCATCGTGTTGAATGACAACGGCATTGCTGACCTGAAGCATATCAAAGCCGATGGTACGGCCAGCTTCAAGCAGGTGAAGATTGGCTACAAGCCCGGACAGATTGATTTTGCACGCTATAAGGGGCAGACAATCGTGATGGATAAGGGGAATCCCCATTTTCATGCGCTGAAAGCAGAAGCCGCAAAATCCGGCGTAAAAGTCGTGGAAGGCCATGTCACCGAACAGGAAACTAAGCTCTTGGCTGATGCCATGCAGCTGGAAACAAAGGTGACCGGCAAGGCGAATGCGACGCTTGTGCCCAAGGTTTATCAGTCAGCCAAGACTGCTGCAGCAGCACATCATGCCGGCGTATCGGCGGCAAAATCCGGCGCAGCTGCCGGTGCAGGCTTCAGCCTGGGCAAGAATATCGTCCAGGTGGCCAAAGGCAATAAGACGGTTGCAGAAGCCGCTGGCGATGTGATTGTCGATACGGCGGAAGCTGGTGTCATCAGCTACGGTGCCGGTGCTGCAAGCAGTCTGCTGGCCAGTACGGAAATCGGTGCAGCTGCATTGGAAACAGCCGGTGCAGTGGGTGCGACAATTTCCAGTGCTCCTGTGATCAGCTCAGCAGTCGGTGCCGGAACGGCGATCACGGGGGCGATTGGTGGTGCGGGGGCCTCTGCTGCTGCAGTCGCCACCGGAGCAGTAACCAGTGCAGTCGCCTCGGCTGCTACAGCTGCTTCAAGTGTCGCAGCAGGAACGGCAGCCGCCGGTGCTGTCGGTGCCATCGGCTCCGGAGCTGTAGCTGCCACGGCCGCCATCGGTGCCGCAACCGTAGCGGCTGCACCGGTCTTGGTGGTAGGAGGCATTATCGGCGGATTGATCAGCCTCTTTGATGATTAAGGACACTCCCTCCCCACAAAAAGCCGTGGTTTGCGATTACATCACAGGCCACGGCTTTTTCATTCATTGTTTCACGTGAAACAATATCGAAGCCAATGCGGCGGCACATATCTTCGGAGATAACTAGATTATCATAAAATTCTTGCGTGTTTTCTCATTTGCGATACAATAAAAGAAAGACACCGATACACGTGAGATACTAGAAATGAGGCGATTTTGATGTTCCAGAAATTCGGCGTGCTGGCCATGGTACCCGTGCTCGTAGCAGCAGCGCCCGCCTATGCCGAATGGCACGGCAATGCCCATATCGAGAATGTCGAGGTGACGGGCAGCTATCTGACGGACGACACCTCCGAGGCAGGGCTCAAGAAGGCCCGCGAAGAAGCGCACAAGGATGCGCTGCGCCTCGCAACGGAGAAGGCCGGCGTCTTTGTCCAGAGTTATTCTAAGACGCACAATCAGGTACTTACTGAGGATGAGATTCAGTCTATATCCGGCAACATCCTCGCCGTCCAGAACGAATCGTATGCGACGAGCAAGACAGATGACGGCTACACGCTCGTCACCTGCCATCTGACGGCCTACATCCAGCTCGACTAGGTCGACCTCAACCAGGCCATCCAGCAGATCAATATCGAGGGCGAGAACCGGGAGCTCAAGGCCGTCATCGAGGGCCTCAAGCATAGCCAGGGCAAGGCAGGCGAGCTGCCATACGGCACGGCCTACTTCCAGAAATTTGCCCAGAACAGCTCCCTGCTCAAGAAAGTCTGTGACGTCGGCTACGACGTCGACAGCGTGAGCTACGACAAAGCGACGGGCCTGATCCGCTACAACCGGTTCACGAGAGCCGTGGACGATGATCAGCTCTATTCATTCCACGTTGAGCTCTCCTATCCGGATAACACCGAGCGCATCTACAAGATCACAAAGATCACCGAGAAACCGTTCCAAGCCACCGAGTTGAAGTTCAAGAAGGCGCGCGAGACCATGCTGCCGATTGCCACCTACTCCACTGACGACTACTACCGCCGCCTGGTCTGCAAGCAGCTGCAGCTGCCCGAGTACGCCCACCTCAAGCAGCCGGGCTGGGGCCCGATTCCTCTGCTCGAGCCGCCGCTCTACACCGACAAGCTCAACATGAAGCGCATCGATGGCATGCTCTACTGCTCGCTGGCCGACACTGAGGACGGCCTCGCCAACCTGCTCTTCCCGAGTTCCGCCGTCCGCTACGACTCACAGCGCAAAGTCCTCGAAGAGGCCGATATCCTCTACACCGACAGCTGGATCCCCGCGAGGACAGAGTATCTCGCCGCCATCCCCTACCTCGATTTCCTCTACCACGATGGCGACTTAGAGAACCCCTGATGCCACATCGGTAGCAATACTGAATCTCTTTATCTCTTTTCAGAAAGGATGTAACCATGCTTGTTCATGAATTACTGGGATACGGCCGCGAAGAAGATCCGGCTATCATCGATGGAGGCCGTTCCTTCTCGTACGGCGAATTGCGCGCGCTGACACAGGCATACCGCAATGATCTCTATGCCCGCGGCATCCGCATGCACGACCGCGTCGCCATTTTTTCTCATAAGAACGTCCACTATATCGCCGCTTACATGGCGATTGCCTCGCTCGGCGCCGTGGCCGTGCCCGTCAACGTCCAGCTCAGCCAGCGGGAGATTGGCTATATCCTAAAGGATTCTGGCAGTAGCCTGCTCTTGACGGACAAGGCCTTCGACTGGACTAAGGTACCGCAGTATCAGGAGCTCGCTTCATCCATTCGGCAGCTGGCCATAGACGCTTATACCGAGACGGATGCCCCCGATGCACCGGCGCTTCCCGCCGACTTCTCCTCGCAGGAGCCCTATGTCATCATCTATACGTCGGGCACGACGGGTCATCCCAAGGGCGCGCTGCTCTCGCACGAGAACGTCACCTGCAATGCGCAGCAGGTCCAGGCCGTGCTACAGATCCGTCGCGAGGACCGCATCCTCTGCGTCCTGCCGCTCTACCACTGCTTCTGCCTGATCACGTCTTTGATGAACCCCCTGCTGGCCGGGGCCGCCATCTTCCTGTTTGACTCGTATACGATCAAGAACGTCGTGCAGGATATCCGCGAGCACGGTCTGACCGTCCTCTATCTCGTGCCGTCCATCTGCTCGGTACTGCTCCAGACGGCCGAGCCCGAAGACCTGAAGACGGTGCGCTACACCATACTCGGCGGCACGGCACTGCCGCTTTCCATCCTGCACGCCTTCGAAGAGAAATTCCACATGCCGATCATCGAGGGATATGGCCTGTCCGAGGCATCCCCCGTCGTCTCCGTCAATCCACCCGCGCGGGTAAAGCCCGGCAGCATCGGCGTGGAGCTCCCGGGCATCACGACGCGCATCGTCGATGAACAGGAGCAGGATGTGCCCTCCGGAAAGCGCGGGCAGCTGCTCGTGCGCGGCAAGAACGTCATGCTCGGCTACTGGCACCGCCCCGAGGAGACAGCGAGCACGCTGTCCGGCGGCTGGCTCCACACGGGCGATGTCGTCCGGCGCGATGAAGACGGCTACCTCTACATCGTCGACCGCATCAAGGAACTGATCATCAGCATGGGCGAGAACATCTACCCGCGCGAGATTGAAGAGCTGCTCTACAGCTATCCGCACATCACTGATACAGCCGTCATCGGCGTGCCGGACAAGATGCGCGGCCACGTCGGCTGCTGCTACTACACCGTCCAGCCCGGCTATGAAGTGACGGGGCGCGAACTCAAGAAGTACCTGCAGCAGAATCTGGCCCTCTACAAGGTGCCGCGCATCTTCTACCAGCTCGATTCCATGCCCCGCCTGGCCACCGGCAAGATTGCCAAGAAAGCACTCAAGGACATGTACGCCGAAGCGCATAAGCACTGAGGAGCCGTACCTATAAAAATAAACGAAAATAGGCGTCGATGTTTCACGTGAAACATCGACGCCTATTTTTGATTTCACTGCGCAGCGATGATCACGAGCCCGAAGCCCGTGATGCCCTGCATAAACGCTGCCAGCCCGATGGCCAGCGCCGGTAAGAGATGCGCCTGCCAAACGGCAATATCCAAAACAACCACAACCTTTCTGCAAGTAAAGCCAGTGATTTTTGTTAAGGATTACTTCGCTGCCCTGCCCCCACTTTCCTCTATCAATGTTTCACGTGAAACAATCAGAAGAATGCATGCATGGCGAAGAGCGGGATATTCTCTACCCAGTCTTCCTGGCGATAATCATTCATGGACAGACGAATGGTCTTATCGGGATGGTATTTATCGTAATATGCGCGCAGGCTCTTGGCATGTACATTGTGCTCCGCCTTCACTTCCACAGGTACGACACTGCCACTTTGCTGTATCATGAAGTCAATCTCGTATCTGCCGCTCTCAGAGGTGTAGTAATACGGCTCGCATGATGAATCGGAGAGAAACTGCTGGCAAACGTACTGTTCCGTCAAGGCCCCCTTGAACTCGATGAATACGCGATTCCCTTCCAGAAGAGAGCGAGCATCGAGTTCGCTGATTGAGCCGAGCAGGCCGATATCTAGGAAAAACAGCTTATAGGCATTTTCTTCCAGATATGCTTTGAGCGGGATGGCCGGCTTCGCCACGCGATATACCCTGGCAATCAGGCCGCAGTCAATCAGCCATTGTGCTGCCATCTCGAAATCCTTGGCGCGACTCCCCTTCTTGACTTGTCCGAAAAAGAATTTCTTGTTCTCTTTAGCCAGTTGCACGGGGATGGCATTCCAGATCATCCGCACGCGCGGCAGTTCGCGCGGTTCGATATGCTTGCCGAAATCCGCCTCGTACATGTCCAGCAAATCCTGTTGGATTGTGCGCACCTCTGCATAGTCGCGATGTTCGGCAAAAGCCTGCACAGCCTCGGGCATGCCGCCGATAAAATAATAATTCTTGAGCCAAGTCACGAACTTATCACAAAACAGGCCCATCATTCCCGTATCCTTTTCATCCAAAATACGAGCAAGGCCATCTTCGCCCATGGCATGCAGGAATTCATAGAAAGAAAGCGGATAGAGATGCATCGTGTTGACTTTCCCGACAGGGAATGAGATTCCCGCATGAATCGCCACGCCGAGCTGTGAGCCTGCCGCTATGATGTGGTAGTCCGGCGCATCTTCGCAGAAATACTTGAGCGCAGAGATAGCCCGCGGTGCTTCCTGGACTTCGTCGAAGATGATCAGGGTATCATGCGGCGTCACCCGTACTCCCGTCTCCAGATTGATGGCCATCAGTATTCGCTCGATGTCAAAGTCCTGGTCAAATACCTGCTTCATGCGCGGATTCCTGTCAAAGTTGACATAGGCTGTCTTGACGTAACACTGCCTGCCAAATTCCTTCATGAGCCATGTCTTGCCGACCTGCCTGGCCCCTTTCAAGACAAGCGGCTTCCGGCGTGAGGAGTTTTGCCATTGGCGTAAAGCCTTTATCAAAGCGCGTTCCATTCCATATTCTCCCCCTGTTCTTACCTATTCTGCATTTTTTGTAACGAATATCTGAGTCTATTTTACATTTTTTGTAACAAATCAACAAGATAAAATTACATTTTTTGTAGGGAACGGCTGATGCAAGCTGTTATTGTGTTTCACGTGAAACAATGTCGTGGCCGATGAGGCGGCACATGTCTTCGGGAATGGGGGCTTCGATGTGAATCTCTTTGCCAGTATCGGGATGGAAGAAGTGGACGCGCCAAGCGTGCAGGGCTTGCCGCGGGATTGTATCGCGGGGGCCGTCGTAGGCTGTGTCGCCTAAAAGAGGATGGCCGATGGCGGCGAAGTGGACGCGGATCTGGTGGGTGCGGCCGGTCAGCAGATGGATCTTGAGCAGGGAATATGATGGCCACGATGCGATGGTCTCGTACTCCGTCAGGGCGCGCCTGCCATCGGCGCGCACCTGCCAGTGATTCGCCCTTGTGATGTCGCGGGCGATGGGCATGTCGATTCGGCCACTTGGGCGGTCCAGATAGCCTTGCACCAGTGCTAGATACTCGCGGTAGATCTGGCCGTGATGCTTTGTCATCGCGTGCTGGATGCGCGCGGATTTGGCGAGGATGACGATGCCCGTTGTGCCTCGGTCGAGCCGATAGAGCGGATGGATACCGGCTGCTTCTCCCCTGCGCTCGAAATAGCCGGCCACGGCATGGACGAGCGTATCGCGCGCCGCGCGGTGCGTCGGATGGACAATCATGTCCGCGGGCTTGTTGACGACGAGAAAGGTTTCATCCTCGTAGAGGATGGCGAGCGGCAGGTTGACGGGCACGACGGGCGAGGCTTCTTGCCAGAGCAGTGTCAGTTCATCGCCTGTACGGACGCGCAGGCGGGCATCGCCATGCTGCTTCCCATTGACGAGGATTGTGCCGTTCCACTTGATGTGCTTCCAGAGCTTCGCCGAGAGCCCGAGCGGCGCGCGCACGAGTTGGCGCAATTCCCTGCCGTCATGGGCAGCATCTACGGTGTAGGAAATCTTCAATGGGTTTCTTCCTTTCTTCCAAAAGCAAAAGGGGATGTTTCACGTGAAACATCCCCTTTGTCTAAAATGCATTAAAGCGGATTCTTTGCCGGTGTGCCGGCCTTTCGCGGATAGGCTTTGGGCGTCGGCATGGTCTTCGTCACAGTGATGATGGCGCGCTTGTCATCAAGGCCGGGCAGGTGGACTTCGCGCACATCAGTGTGGCTGCCGCCCATGACTTTGATGGCTTTCGCCGCTTCCTCGACTTCCTCGGCATACGCCCTGCCCTTGAGTGCGAGGAAGTGGCCGCCGCGCTTGACGAACGGCAGGCAGTACTCGCAGAGGATTGGCAGGCGGGCGACGGCGCGCGAGACGGCGAGGTCATACTGCTCGCGGTACTTCTTCATGCGCGCCCCCTCCTCTGCTCTCGCATGGACACAGTCCACATCTTCGAGGCCGAGCTCATCGACGACTGTCTGCAGGAAATTGACGCGCTTGTTCAGGGAATCCATGAGCGTCAGGTGCACCTGCGGGCAGAAGATCTTGAGCGGCAGGCCGGGAAAGCCCGCGCCAGTTCCGACATCAATTATCGATATCTCACCATCAAAGAGGGCCGGATCGTAAGCGGAGAGCGAATCGACCATGTGCTTGACGGCGACTTCATGCTCCTCCGTAATGGCAGTGAGATTCATTTTCTCATTCCACTCCACGAGCAGCTCGTAGTAGCGCGTGAACTGCGTGAGCTGGCTCTCGCTGAGCGTCAGGCCGAAGTCCTCCGCTGCTTTCTTCATCTCATCTCGAAACATTGCTCTTCCCCCTCTCAATCTTCCTCATTCTGTTTTGCTGTATCATGGAGACGCTTCTGCTGCTCGAGCCAGACGAGCAGCACGGACACATCGGCCGGCGAGACGCCGCTGATGCGCCCTGCCTGACCGACCGAGCGCGGGCGGATGGCCGCGAGTTTCTCGCGCGCCTCATCGCGCAGGCTCGGTACATCCTGATAATCAATATCTTCCGGCAGGAGCTTCGCCTCGAGCTTCTCCATGTGCGCAACCTGCTCGAGCTGTTTCTTGATGTAGCCCTCGTAGAGGATGGAGGTCTCCACCTGCTGGCGAACTTCCTTCGCAAGCTCCGGCAGTTCGGGATATGCGAGGCGCAGCTTCTCATAGTCGACCTGCTGGCGGCGCAGCAAATCGGCGAGCGGCTGCGCGCTCTTGATGGGCTCAATGCCCGCTTCTTGCAGGCGGGCGTTCGTCTCCTGGCTCGGGTTGATATTCGTCTCCTTGAGCAGCTTCATCGCCGCTTCGATAGCCTCTTTCTTCTTGAGGAAGCGCGCCCAGCGGTCGTCCTTGACGAGGCCGACGCGACGGCCGTACGGCGTCAGGCGCAGATCGGCATTGTCCTGGCGCAAAAGGAGACGATATTCTGCACGGCTTGTCATGATGCGGTACGGCTCATTCGTGCCCTTCGTCACGAGGTCATCAATGAGCACGCCGATGTAAGCCTCCGAACGCTTGAGAATGAGAGGCTCTCGCTTCTGGATGAACATAGCCGCATTGATGCCGGCGATGATGCCCTGCGCGGCCGCCTCCTCGTAGCCCGACGTGCCGTTGGCCTGCCCTGCCGAGAAGAAGCCGCGGATATCCTTGAACTCCAGCGTCGGCTTGAGCTGCGTCGGGTCGATGCAGTCGTACTCGATCGCATAGCCCGCGCGCATGACGTGCGCATGCTCGAGGCCCGGTATCGTCTTGAGGAAGGCGAGCTGCACGTCCATCGGCATGCTCGTGCTCATGCCCTGCACGTAGACTTCATTCGTGTGCAGGCCCTCCGGCTCGAGGAACAGCTGATGGCGGTCCTTGTCTGGGAAGCGCAGGATCTTCGTCTCGATGGACGGGCAGTAGCGCGGGCCGATGCCCTCGATGATGCCGTTCGCCATCGGCGCGCGGTCCATGTTGTCGCGCAGGATCTTGTGCGTCGCTTCGTTCGTGTAGGTCAGCCAGCATGGCACCTGCTCGCGCGTCCGCTCGTCGCTCATGAACGAGAAGTTGCGCGCCTCCTCGTCGCCCGGCTGGATCTGCATCTTCTCGTAGTCGAGCGTGCGGGCGTCGACGCGGGCCGGCGTGCCCGTCTTGAAGCGCATGAGCCGGATGCCCGCCGCCTTGAGCGAGTCCGAGAACTTCATGGCTGGGCGCTGCCCGTTCGGGCCACCGCTGTAGGTGTGCTCACCGACGATGATGCGGCCCCTGAGATACGTGCCCGTCGCCATGATGATGGCCGGCGCGAGGTAGACCTCTCCCGTCTCGACGAGGACGCCGCGCACGGCCTTCTTGTCCTCAGTCAGCAGCAGGTCCGTGATGAGGATCTGCTTGACGTCGAGGTTCTCCGTCTTCTCGCAGGTCTCTTTCATCGTGAACTGATAGAGCTTCTTGTCTGCCTGTGCGCGCAATGCGTGGACGGCTGGGCCCTTGCCGGTGTTGAGCATGCGGAACTGGATGCAAGTCTTGTCCGCATTGACGCCCATCTCGCCGCCGAGCGCATCGAGCTCGCGCACGAGATGGCCTTTGCCCGGGCCGCCGACCGACGGGTTGCAGGGCATCAGGGCAATATTATCCATCGAGAGCGTCGCCAAAAGCGTCCGGCAGCCGATGCGCGCAGCGGCCAGCGCCGCCTCCACGCCGGCATGGCCAGCGCCAATGACGATGACATCGTATGATCCAGCGGTAAACAACAAAAATCCCCCTTATCTATATTAGGTACGAACTTACTCACTTGCCAATGCAGAATTTGCTGAAGATCTCATTGATGATATCCTCGCCGACCGTCTCGCCCGTGAGCTCGCCGAGCTTCTCCCAGGCAGAGCGCAGGTCGATGGAGATGAAGTCGAGTCCCATATCTGCCTCGATCGTGCGGATGGCCGCCGCGAGGTGCTCGTCCGCCTGGCGCAGCACTTCGGCCTGGCGCGCGTCCGTGACGAAGGTGCCTTCCTGCCCGGCCTGCGTGCCCGCATAGACCTTCGCGGTGATGGCCTTCGTGATCGCCGCGAGGCCGTCCTGCGTGCGCGTCGAGATCGTGATGACCGGCACCTCTTTCTTGACATGCTTTTGCAGCATCTCGGCCGTGACGACGGGTTGCAGATCGTCCTTGTTGAGCAGTAGGATGGCATCGCGGCCGCGCACGAGCTTGAGGATCTCTTCATCCTCCGCGTCGAGCGGGCGCGATGCGTCGAAGAGCGCGAGGATCAAGGCGGCTTCCTTGACATAGGAGCGCGCCTTCTCGACGCCGATGCGCTCGACGACGTCGTCCGTCGCGCGGATGCCCGCCGTGTCGATGATGCGCAGCGGGATGCCGCCGACGTCAGCGTACTCCTCGATGGAATCGCGCGTGGTGCCCGGCACGTCCGTGACGATAGCCCGCTCCTCGCGGAGTAAGGAATTGAGCAGGCTCGACTTGCCGACATTCGGCTTGCCGATGATGGCCGTCAGCAGTCCGTCGCGAAGGATCCGCCCCGCATGTGCTGTCTGCAAGAGGCCGGCAATTTTGTTGTGTATCTCAACCACATTTTTCTGGATATCGTACGTCAGCACATCGTCGACTTCATCCTCGGGGAAGTCGATGGCCGCCTCGATATGGGCAATCATGCCGAGGATCTCGTGGCGCATCGCATGGATGCCCTTCGAAAAATGCCCCGTCAGATGGCCTGCCGCCATCGTCAGCGACGTCTCCGTCCGCGCCTGGATGATATCCATGACGGCCTGCGCCTCCGAGAGGTCGAGCCGCCCGTTGAGGAAAGCGCGCTTCGTGAACTCGCCGCGTTCCGCCGGCCTTGCCCCCGCCTTCCACGTGAGCTCCAACGTCTTGCGCAGCGTCATGAGGCCGCCGTGGCACTGCAGCTCCACGACATCCTCCACCGTATACGAGTGCGGCGCGAGCATGACGAGGGCCAGCGCCTCGTCGACGACCTGCCCCTTCTCATCCACGATATGGCCGTAGACGGCATGATGGCTGCCCGCCAGGACGAGCGGCTTGCCGTTCTTCGCCTCGAAGACCTTGCCGGCCGTCTTCAGCGCATGCTCCCCGCTGATGCGGATGACGCCGATACCGCCCTCGCCCTGCGGTGTCGCGATGGCACTGATCGTATCTCCCTGCTGCATACTGTCTTCCCTTCCTTTCGCTCTCAAGTCATCTCGAGTCGTTCTAAGCAATTTCGTTCTCAATCATTCTAGTACATGGACCCCGGCAGGTAAAGCAAAAAGGGCCTGCTCCCAGAAGGAGAAAGCCCTTTCACAGCTCTCTGTATCTTGCTGTCTGTCCGAGTTGAGGACAGGATCAATTGTCCTCGTTCTCCCGGCTGCGCCGATTGCTCTCCGCCCGACGGCGGCGGCGCGGCACGATGACGACATAGCGGCGCGGCTCATCGCCGGCGCTGTACGTCGATACCTTGCGGCTGTCCTGCAGCGCCATGTGGATGATCTTGCGCTCATGGCGGTTCATCGGCTCGAGATGGATTTCCTGGCCGATGCGGCAGGCCTTCTCAGCCAGATGGCCTGCGAGGCGCGTGAGCGTCTCCTCACGGCGGGCGCGGTAGCCCTCGATGTCAAGCTGGACATGCAGGCGCTCGCCTGCAACGCCGCGGTTGGCCGCGAGGTTCGTCAGGTACTGCAGCGCATCGAGCGTCTGCCCGTGCTTGCCAATGAGGATGCCGAGGCTCTCGCCCTCGATCTGGAAGAGGATACCCTCCTCCGTCTCCGAGCGCTGCAGCTCGACCTCGATCTTCATCGCGGCGAACACATCCTCGAGGAACTTGCGCGCGCGCTGCTCCTGTTCGAGCAGCGACACCGCATCCTTTGCCTTGGCGGCCTTAGCAGATGCTGCCTTAGCTGGCGCATCCACCTGCGTTTCTTCGACCTCTTCCTCCAGGCGCATCTCCAGCTCTGCCATATCGGCAGACGGGTCAGCAGCCTTCGTCTCAGCCACTGCGGCGCCATCGATATCGCGGACGCGGATGCGCGCATCCTTGCGGCCGATCAGGCCGAGGAAGCCGCGGGAAGGCTGCTCGAGCACCGTGTACTCCAGGCTAGCTGGCGCACAGCCGAGGTCAGCGGCGGCTGCCTCAAGCGCCGCCTCGACCGTCCGGCCGGTCCATTCCATGGTATCTGCCATATCAGGCAGCCTCCTTTTTCTTGTCGTCGTGGCGATACATCCACCACTGCTGCGTGATCTGGACGATGTTCATCGTGACCCAGTACAGCACGAGGCCGGATGGGAAGTTCAAGCTGATCCAGCCGATGAAGAGCGGCATGACCGTCATCATGATCTTCATCTGCTGATTCATCTCCGTCGTCGTCTGCTTCTGCTGCAGGAACGTCGTCAGAGCCGAGAGGACCGGAAGGATGTAGTACGGGTCCGGGTCCGACATGTTCGGCAGCCAGAGGAAAGCAGCCGACTCCGGCGTCGGATACGTGAAATTGTAGAGCGCGTAGTACATACCCATGAGGATTGGCATCTGGATGAGCAGCGGCAGGCAGCCAGCCAGCGGGTTGACACCGGCCTCCTTGTAGAGCGCGCCGACCTTCTGCTGCATGACCTGCGGATTGTCCTTGTACTTCTCCTGGATCTTCTTCATCTTCGGAGAGAGCTCCTGCATGGCCTTCATCGACTTGACCTGCTTGACCGTCAGCGGGTAAAGCAGCATCTTGATGAGGATCGTCAGCAGGATGATGGCCACGCCGTAGCTGCCGAAGCCTGCCAGATCCGTCACATTATAGAGCGCCTGCAGGACAACGTGCAGGAGATTCTCGATCGGTTCGAATATCGTTCCAAAGAAACCCAATATATCACATCCTAATCTTCACAAAAATACCAGTAATACAGAAAAACATCCCCTATGCCTCACGGCACGGGATCATAGCCACCCTTGTGGAACGGGTGGCAGCGCAGGATGCGCTTGAGGGCCAGCCAGCCCCCACGCCGGGCTCCATAACGCTCGATCGCTTCGAGCGCGTATTCAGAACACGTCGGGACATAGCGGCAGGAGGGCGGGAACATCGGCGAAATGAATCCGCGATAGAACCGCACCAATAGAAGCAGAATTGTCTTCAAGCTCAGGACCTCTTTTGCCTTGCAGTAGATTTCCCATGCTTCGGACGGACCCCATGATGGGCCCCATGAAAGACGTGAAGGTCCTTCTTCGAGCCCTTGAAGATGCCAGCCTGCTGGCCGAGCTGCAGGAAAGCCTGCTCCACGGCCTGGCACTTGGCATCGACGATGGGCTTGCGGCCGACGAGCAGGAGAGCCGCATCCTCGCGGACACGGTCCTGGTTCAGACGGTAGGCCTCGCGCAACAGGCGCTTGACGCGGTTGCGCGTGACCGCACAGCCGAGTTTCTTGCCTGCGGCAAAGCCGACGCGGCCGCGCACCCCATCCGATGGGAAGACATACAGCACGAAGTAGCGGTTCGCATAAGAGCGGCCGCTCCGATAGACGCGCTGGAAGTCACTGCGGCGCTTGATGATCCGTCTCCTCGGTAAGGTAAGCATTCGCATTTCCCCAAAATCCAATTGAACGAGTTAGTAAAACGGAAAAAGATAAGCAAAAAAGGCCACCGAAGTGACCTCATCCGATTTATGCCGAAAGCTTCTTTCTACCGCGCTGGCGTCTTCTCTTCAGAACGAGACGGCCGCCCTTCGTCTTCATGCGCTCACGGAAGCCATGGGTCTTCTTTCTCCAATGGTTGTTCGGCTGGAAAGTCTGTTTCATGTGTGTAACACCTCCTTCTGGATTTGTCTCTGAGACTAATTGGCTGTATAGAAGCATAGTATCAGATTTTAACTATGTCAAATTATAGACTACCGACTCGCGGCCTGTCAAGGATTTTCCCTTGTCTTTTTGCTGTCAGGCTGTGGATATTTTCAGGCTTATGGCCACTTGCCCACAGAAAAACTGTTGATAAGTCCCGTTACTTTTGATAAGATATTGTTGATTATTGTGCGGAAAACCCCATTGGTGCCCTGCGAGGCAAGGCTCGTAAACGTAAGATACTGTAAGATATCATCCACATTTCCCGCCACTATACCCAAGGAACGACTATACTTATCCACAACTGTGGATAAAAATGTGGATAACCTTATGCACCTGTGGAAAAAGTTTCTACATATTCTAATAGCAGGAAAGGATTTTTTTCATGGAGCAGACACAGCTGCAGGCTGTTTGGGAGCAGATCCTCACCAAGATGAAGGAAACGCTCGCCGAGTCAGCCTTCAAGTGGTTCAAATCGGTCAAGCCCATCTCCCTGACCGCCACGGGACTTGTCCTCAGCGCGCAGAACGACCTCGTCAAGGACTGGATCACCAGCCACTACCTCACGATCATCGAGGATGCGGTTGGCGCCGTGCTCGGCAGCAAGCGCAAGGTGGACTTCCTGGTCCTGCCCTCCGTTCAGCCCGAGCCCGAACCCGAGCCCGCCAAGCCGGAAAAAGACGCCGACAGCACCCAAGACACAAAAGAGGCAAAAGAAGCAGCCGGCCACAGCAGCCGCAAGAAGGAAGACCCCAATCAGGGGACACTCTTCCAGGAGCAGCCGCCCGCACCCGTCGACAACGGCGACATGCACATCGTCGCGCCAGGCGACCGCTCGTCGCTGAACCCGAAGTACACCTTCGAGACCTTCGTGACCGGCAGCTCGAACCGCTTTGCCCATGCGGCGGCCATGGCCGTCGCCGAATCGCCGGGCAAAGTCTACAACCCGTTCTTCATGTACGGCGGCGTCGGCCTCGGCAAGACCCACCTCATGCACGCCATCGGCAACCGCGTGCTGCAGAACCACCCCGAGATGCGCGTGCTCTATGTCTCGAGTGAGCAGTTCACCAACGAGATCATCCGCGCCATCCAGGAAGGCAAGGCCGAGCTCTTCCGCCAGAAGTACCGGACCATCGACGTCCTGATGGTCGACGATATCCAGTTCCTCTCCGGCAAGCAGAGCACGCAGGAAGAGTTCTTCAACACCTTCAACGCCCTGCACGTCGCCGACAAGCAGATCATCCTGTCGTCCGACCGCCCGCCGCGCGAAGTCCAGAAGCTCGAAGACCGCCTGCGCTCGCGCTTCGAGGGCGGTCTGATCACCGACATCCAGGCACCGGACCTCGAGACACGCATCGCGATCCTCAAGAACAAGGCGCTGCTCGACCACGTCGACGTGCCGAACGACGTCCTGATGTTCATCGCCAACCGTATCGACAGCAACATCCGTGAGCTCGAGGGAGCCCTGACGCGCGTCGTCGCCTACGCCTCCCTCATCAACAAGCCCGTCACGACCGACGTCGTCGCCGAGGCACTCAAGGACGTCTTCCCGAACAGCCATAAAAAAGAGGTCACGCTCGAGGTCATCCAGGAGATCGTCGCCACCTACTTCAAGATCCGCATCGAGGATCTTCACTCCAAGAAACGCACACGCAGCATCGCGTTCCCGCGACAGATTGCCATGTACCTCTGCCGCGAGCTCACCGACACCTCGCTGCCGCAAATCGGCAACTTTTTCGGCGGCCGCGACCATACGACCGTCCTGCACGCCTACGACAAGATCGCCAAAGAGCGCGAGGAGAACGCCAAGCTTCATAAGATCATCAAAGATCTCATCGAGAGCATCCAGAAGATGTAAATGCCCCACAGACCACCGTGGATAACCCTGTGGAGAAGCCTCTGGATTTCCTGTCGATGGATTGTGGATAACCAATAGGGGAGATTATCACCGTGGATACTGTGGATAACCTCCCCTATTGTTATGAACAAGTTACCCACAGCAAACTGTGATGAACAGCAACACCTCAGACGACTTATCCACTTTTCCACACGGCCTACTACTACGTCGGCTATTTATATAAATATTTTAGTTATCATAAAAAAAAGAGAGAAGGCCCCAAAGTATGAAAATCACATGCAATAAGAACGAGCTCACCAATGCCCTGCAGATCGTCGCACGCGCGGTAGCCACCAAACCACAGACCCCCATCCTTTCCGGTATTTATCTGAGAGCCGAAGGCACGACCTTGGAGCTCCAAGCAACAAATTATGAAATTGGCCTCGTTGCTCGCATCGAGGCAGATATCGAGGAACCGGGTGAACTGACCGTAGGTGGTCGTTATTTCCAGGAAGTTGTCCGCAAGCTGCCTGGGGAAAACGTCAAACTTGCCTGCACAGCAGATGAGAAGATCGTCCACATCGAATCGGCCATGGCCAAGTTCACCCTGCTCTCCATGAACGCAGCTGAGTTCCCGACCATCCAGCCGCTCGAAGGCAATCTCGACTTCGCCATCAAGGACAACATCCTGCGCGATCTCATCAAGAAGACCGTCTTTGCCTGCAGCACCGATGAAGCGAGACCTGTCTTCACGGGCTGCTCCTTAGAGGTCACTGAGAACAAGGTCACGATGGCCGCGACAAACACACACCGCCTCTCCGTCAAGTCGGAGACCTTCGACCAAAGCATCGGCAACATCAAGGTCATCATCCCCTCGCGCATCCTGCAGGAACTCCTCCACAACATGTCTTCAGATATCCCGACGGATGTCAAGATCTCCTGCAGCTACAACCAGATCAGCTTCTCCTTCGACAATCTCTACATGACCTCGCGCCTCATCGAAGGACAGTTCCCGAACTACCGCGGTGTCATCCCGCCGGATTTCGCGACGCATATCAAGACGGATACGGCTGCTTTTGCTGCTGCCGTCGACCGCATCTCCCTGATTGCTAGAGCCGGCGTTTACAACACGATTAAGCTCGAGTTCGCTGACAACCAGATCCACATTACCTCGAACAACCCGGAGATCGGCAACGCCGAGGAGTACATCCCCGCTGAGATCGACGGCCCGGACATCGCCATCGCCTTCAATGCGCAGTACATCATCGACGTGCTCAAGAACATCGACAGCAAGACCTGCCGCATCGGCCTCAACCAGCCACTCTCCCCGGCTTCCATCCAGGAAGAAGACGATGACAGCTTCGTCTACATTGTCACGCCGGTAAGAACCAATCATTGATGATGACAGTACAGAAAGGGGACCCAATATGAACATCGAAGAAGTCAAGATTGACACGGAAACGATCCAGCTCGACCAGTTCCTCAAGTGGGCTGGCGTGCTCGGCTCCTGTGGCGAGACGAAGGCACTGATTGCCGAGCGCCGCATCAAGCGCAATGGCGAGACCGAGTCGGCACGCCGCCGCCAGCTCCACGATGGAGACGTCATCGAAGTCGAGGGACTCGGCGCCTGGAAAGTCGTCCATGACGAGGTCCACGAGAAAGGCTGATATAAGAATGTATGTTCGTTCTTTAAAGCTAAGAAATTATCGGAACTATTCTAAGCTCGAGCTCGCGCTGCAGCCGGGCATCAACATCTTCCTCGGCCCGAATGCCCAGGGCAAGACGAATATCGTCGAGGCCGTCTACTACGCCTCGCTCGGCCATTCGCACCGGACACATCTCGACACCGAGCTCATCCGCTGGGACGCCGGCGAGGGCTGCATCATCCTCGACTTCGACCGCCGCGGCGTCATGAATCATCTCGAGTTCCAGTTCAGCCGGGCCAAGAGACGCCGCATCCTCTTGAACGGCCACCCGATCCGCCTCAAAGAGCTCATCGGCAGCATCAACACTGTACTGTTCTCACCAGAGGACCTGTTCCTCATCAAGGGAGCGCCGGCCGGACGCCGGCGCTTTTTAGACGGCGAGATCTCGCAGGCTAGCCCTGCCTACTACCACGAGCTCGTCGAGTTCAACCGCATCATCAGCCAGCGCAATTCGCTATTGAAGCGCATCCGCGAGCGGCGCGCCGACAAGTCGATGCTCGCGCTCTGGGACGAGCAGCTCATAGCGAGCGCCGAGAAGATCATCCGCAAGCGCATCGAGGCCGTGCGCAAGCTCAACATGCTCGCCAACCTCATGCAGCGGCGCATCTCGAGCGACCAGGAGAACCTGACTGTCAGCTACGAGGTACATGGAGGCGAGGACATGACAAAGGGCTTTGCTTCATGGTATAATGAAATGCTGAGGAAATCGCAGGAGACCGATATCCTGCGCGGTTCGACGAGCTATGGCCCGCATCACGACGACCTCGTGCTGACGGTCAACGGCATCAACCTGCGCACCTTCGGCTCGCAGGGACAGCAGCGCACCGGTGTGCTCTCACTGAAGCTCGCCGAGCTCGAGTTCCTGCGCTCCGAGACGGGCGAGTACCCCATCCTCTTGCTCGACGACGTCATGAGCGAGCTCGATGTCAAGAGGCGCCAGCAGCTCCTGCAGTTCATCCGCCGCGAGCGCATCCAGACGCTCATCACCGCGACGGATGCCGCCTATTTCCCAGCAGAGGGCATGGGGCGGTACTACCATGTCCAGAGCGGTCAGATCACGACTTGAGGATTTGACCGTCGGTACAGGCTGTTCGGAATGGAGGTGGCAGTATGGCAAAGCGCACACCGGGTCTCGAGAAGGTGGTCAGCATCATCCCGAAGGCCATCCACGAGCTCGGTCCCAAGCAGGAGCGCGAGTTCTACCAGCACTGGGTGCTCTGGCACTGGGAGGATATCGTCGGCAAGGCCTACGCACAGAACGTCAAGGCTGTGCGCATCGAGCGCGAGGTGCTCTACGTCTGCTGCCGCAATCCCGCCTGGAGCAATGAGACGCGCTACCAGATGCCCCGCATTATCCAGAAGGTCAACAACTACGCGGGCGGCGAGATGATCAAGGACATCCGGTTCAGCCGCTCCTGGAGCATAGCGGACTGGGATGCGCATGACGCCGCCGCTGATACGACAGCGAAGGCATCGGAAGCGCCCAGCGTTCCCGAGGTCAACGTTGGGCGCGAGCGGGCTAAGATGCCGCTCGACGCCGCGGACATCAAGGCCGCCGAGACGGTCAGCGAAGGGCTCGAGGACGAAGACCTCGCCTGCAAATTGCGGCAGCTCTACCGCAACGGGCGCCAGCTCGACAAGCTGCGCCGCGCGTGCGGCTGGAAGGCCTGCCCCACCTGCGGCCATCTCTGCCCGCCACAGGCCGCCTCCTGCAGCAGCTGCCGCAGGAAGCGGGAGGAGGACGTCCGCGCCAGGATACGCGCCGTCCTGCGAGACATCCCGTGGGCGCGCTGCAAGGAGGTCTGCGAGTACGTGCCGGAGTGCACGCCGCAGCTGCTCAACGAGCAGCGCGCGGCGCTCGTGCAGCTCATGGCAGCGAAGGTTGCCGTCAACGACCGCACGAGCATGGAGGCCAAGACGCTCGTCATGCTCTACCGCTGCCTGCCACCGGATAAGCTGACCGAGGACGCCATCAGGCGGGCGCTCTACGAGCTGCGCTTCAACATGTACTGGCCGCCCGACTACAAGATGCCGAAGCGCTACGAGGCCATCCCGCTGCGCCACGCGCAGAAGCGCCAGTACGGCAAGCGGGCAGCTCAGGCAAAGAGCCAGCAGGCAGACGCTGAAAAAGCAGAGAATGCAGAGAAAGGATGATGTGGCATGTTCCTGCATCTGGGCAATGATGTCTCCGTGCGCACGCGCGACATCATCGCGATCTATGACTACGTGGGCTTTTTCGTCAAGGAAAATCAAGACAATATGCGCTACTTCGCACGGTGCAAGGCCGAGGGTAAAGTGTGGCGGACGACGGCTTCGATGGATCTCGTCAAGTCGATCGTCATCACGGCGGACAGGGTCTACCTGTCCGGCATCTCCACCATGACGCTCAAGGACCGCACGCGCGCGATTTACGATATGGACATTGGTGTAAGTAACGATAAAAAGTGAGGAAAGAGTTTTTATGGCAAACGATAACGACAAGAAATCCATCGATCTGACTCTGACGCCGGACGACCAGCCAGAGGCTGCGCCAGCGCCGCAGAAAGAGGTCGAGGACCTCACCGACAAGGACCTCGACACGACGGGCGTCGAGATCCACACGGATGAGTCGAGCGCCGAAGTCACGGCTGTCGAAGCCGACTACGGTGCCGAGCAGATCCAGATCCTCGAGGGCCTCGAGGCTGTCCGCATGCGCCCGGGCATGTACATCGGCAGCACGAGCGAGCGCGGCCTGCACCACCTCGTCTACGAGGTCGTCGACAACTCCATCGATGAGGCACTCGCCGGCTACTGCGACCACATCGACGTGACGATCCACAAGGACAACAGCATCACGGTCGTCGACAACGGCCGCGGCATCCCGGTCGACATGCACGAGAGCGGCAAGCCGGCCGTCGAGGTCGTCCTGACCGTCCTGCACGCGGGCGGCAAGTTCGGCGGCGACGGCTACAAGGTCTCGGGCGGCCTGCACGGCGTCGGCGTATCCGTCGTCAACGCCCTGTCGACGAGCATGGAAGTCCAGGTCAAGCGCGACGGCAAGATCTACGAGATTGCCTTCGAGCGCGGCGTGACGACGAAGCCTTTGACCGTCGTCGGCACGACGACGGAGACGGGCACGCGCGTCCACTTCGTGCCGGACCCGGAGATCTTCTCCGTCACGACGTACAGCTACGAGACGCTGCGCCATCGCCTGCGCGAGCTCTCCTTCCTCAACCACGGCATCACGATCGGCCTGCACGACGAGCGCGTCGAGCCCGTCCGCAGCGAGCAGTTCCACTTCGACGGCGGCATCAGCTCGTTTGTCGAGCACCTCAACCGCAAGAAAGAAGTGCTCAATCCGGAGCCAATCTACTTCAACGGCGTCAAGGACGATACGGTCGTCGAGATTGCCATGCAGTACAACGACAGCTATCAGGAGAACATCTACTCCTTCGTCAACAACATCAACACCGAGGAGGGCGGCACGCACCTCGCCGGCTTCAAGCTCGCGCTGACGCGCGCAGCCAACGACTTTGCGCGCAAGCAGGGCATCCTCAAGGATAAGGACTCCAACCTCTCGGGCGACGATGTGCGTGAGGGCCTGACCTGCGTCATCAGCCTCAAGATCCGCGAGCCGCAGTTCGAGGGCCAGACGAAGACGAAGCTCGGCAACTCCGAAGTCCGCGGCATCGTCGATTCCATCGTCACGGAAGGTCTCTCTGAGTACTTCGACGAGAATCCGGCCATCACGAAGCGCATCATCGACAAGGCCATCATGGCCGCCCGCGCCCGTGAAGCCGCCCGCAAGGCACGCGAGCTCACGCGCCGCAAGAACGCCCTCGAGGTGTCGAGCCTGCCTGGCAAGCTCGCCGACTGCTCCGTCAAGGACCCGGAGCAGGCCGAGATCTACCTCGTCGAGGGTGATTCCGCAGGCGGCTCGGCCAAGCAGGGCCGCGATCGCCGCTTCCAGGCCATCCTGCCGCTGCGCGGCAAGATCCTCAACGTCGAGAAGGCACGCCTCGACAAGATCTTTGCCAACGCCGAGATCCGCACGATGATCACGGCCTTCGGCACGGGCATCAGCGAGGACTTCGACCTCTCGAAGCGCCGCTACGGCAAGATCATCATCATGACCGATGCCGATGTCGACGGCGCGCACATCCGCACGCTGCTGCTGACCTTCCTCTACCGCTACATGAAGCCGCTCATTGAGCATGGCCACGTCTACATTGCCCAGCCGCCGCTCTACCAGATCCGCAAGGGCAAGAAACACTGGTACACCTACAGCGACGATGAGCTCTCCAAGAAGCTCGACGAAGTCGGCCGCGACGGCGTGACCGTCCAGCGCTACAAAGGCCTCGGCGAGATGAACCCGGAGCAGCTCTGGGAGACGACGATGGATCCGGAGGGCCGCACGATGCTGCGCGTCGAGATGGAGGACGCCGAAGAAGCCGACGAGCTCTTCACCATCCTCATGGGCGATAAGGTCGAGCCGCGCCGCCAGTTCATCGAAGAGAACGCCAAGCTCGTGCGCAACCTCGATATCTGATTTTTTGACTTTTCTCTTGCCAGATGCACAGGATTGTGCTATATTGGACATACACGATATACGATACTTCCAACAGGGGGAGTAGCTGAACGGCCACCATCGTCAGGACGGAGCAATCCCGGTGCGGCCGGCGCTAGCAAGCAAGACCCTGCCCTATTACCACCATTTTCGGCGGCATATAGGGCAGGGTTTTTCGTATACGCTGTAGAAATCTACAGAAGAACCACTGCCCTATATGCAGGGGCATGGGAAAATCTTAGGGAGTGAATCGATTGGAACAATTCTTTGCGGGGATGTTCTCGCCGGAATGGCTCGCAGCGCTCTCGGGCATCTTGCTGCTCGACCTGCTGCTCTCCGGCGATAACGCCATCCTCATCGCCCTGGCCTGCAAGAACCTGCCGCATGAGATGCGCCGCAAGGCCATCATCGTCGGCGGCCTCGGCGCCGTCTTCGTGCGCATCGTCTGCACGCTCTTCGCGACCGGGCTGCTCGCCTCGCCGTACATCGAGTTCATCGGCGGCGCCGCGCTCGTCTTCATTGCCATCAAGCTCGTCACCGACCACAGCGACGGGCGCGTTGACGACAGCGGCAATCATCCGACCACCTTCGGCCAGGCCGTGCGCACCATCCTGATCGCCGACTTCATCATGAGCATCGACAACATCCTCTCGCTTGCCGGCGTCGCCAACACCGTGCCAGAGGGCAAGTGGAGCCTGATCATCTGCGGACTCATGATCTCCATCCCCATCGTCCTGTTCGGCGCCCAGATCTTCCTGATGATCATGCTCAAGGTCCCCGCCCTCATCTACCTCGGCGCCGGCATCCTCGGCATGACCGCTGCCGAGCTCATGACCGAGGACAAGGCCCTCGGCGTCTACTTCGCCCCCTACTCACTCGAACTCAAAGTCCTCTTCGTCGCCGCCGTCCTGCTCATCGGCTACACCATCAACCGCCGCCGCGAACGGCAGCACGAAGGCTGAAGCATATACAAGATAAATGAGATATATCCTAGGAGGAATAATCATGAACATGAATAATATCAAAACCGTGATGCTCATGGTCCTCATGGCCGTCATCATGATGCTCATCGGCGGACTCGTCGGCGGGCGGACCGGCCTGACCATCATGCTCTTCTTCTCAATCGCCATGAACCTCTACAGCTACTGGTGCAGCGACTCCCTCGTCCTGCGCTGGAGCGGCGCCCAGGAAGTCACGCGCGAAGAAGCCCCGCAGCTCTACGCCCTCGTCGAGAACCTCGCCAACCGCGCCGGCCTGCCGATGCCCAAAGTCTGCATTATCGACGCCGACGAGCCCAACGCCTTCGCCACCGGCCGCAACCCCAACCACGCAGCCGTCGCCGTCACCACCGGCATCATGCGCGTCCTCGACTATAACGAGATCTCCGGCGTCCTCGCCCACGAGCTCGCCCACGTCAAGAACCGCGACATCCTGACCTCCACCATCGCCTCCATGATGGCCACCGTCATCTCCTACGCCGCCCAGTTCTTCATGTTCTTCGGCGGTTCCAGCGACGAAGACGACGGCGTCAACCCGATCGCCGCAATCGCCATGATGATCCTCGCCCCAATCGCCGCCATGCTCATCCAGATGGCCATCTCCCGCTCTCGCGAGTACGAAGCCGACCACGACGGCGGCGAAATCTGCGGCAACCCCAACTACCTCGCCGACGGCCTCGAGAAAATCGAGTACTACGTCACCCACTCTCAGGAGACCCTGCCGAGCGCCAAGCCCGCCACCGCCAACATGTACATCGTCAACCCCTTCGAAGGCACCGGCAAAGCCCTGACCAAACTCTTCAGCACCCACCCCGATACAGCCGAACGCATTGCCCGCCTGCGCGAACAGGCCAGAGAAATGCGCGTCCGCTAATCGAATAACGAGCATAAAAAAACGAGGTACCGCAACGGTACCTCGTTTTGCATTCTAAATCACTGTAATCAAAAAACTCGCAAGGCAATAGCCCGCAGGGCTGAGCCCAACACAAGCCCAGCAACAAAGCCACAATGTCAACCTGCGCACTTCCATCTGCCCACGTAGTCTCTTGTCACGAAGCATTCCTGCCCTAGCTGCCACGCTGTCACACAGACGTACCTAGGGGCTGGGGGGTGTATTTCGCCTGCAGGAGCGCAGCGATAGCCCGCAGGGCTGAGCCCTACCCCATGCTATCTTAGTTGTGCGATGTCAGAACGCCGCGGCAGGCGGCGAACCCGCTTCAACGGCAAACCGAACCATAGGGCTCATTCAGCGGAGCGACGAAGCCGAAATACATCCCCGGTCCCCTTGCCAAACGTAACTCACTCACAGCAGCGTAAACAACAGCGCACTGATCGTGAAGTAAGGCCCGTAGGCGAAGTAATCGCCCTTCTTGCGCTTCCCCGTCGCGAGCAGGATCAGCGCTGCCATCCCGCCGAGCACGATGCCCGCAATCACGACGGTCATGAGCATATCCGACCCGAGCCAGAGCCCGAGCGCCGCCACGAGCTTGATGTCCCCGCCGCCGATGCCGCCCTTCGTCAGCACCGCCAGCGCGAGGAACACGACGCCGCCCACAGCCGCCGCCATCAGATGGTCCGTCAGCACGCGGTCGAGCAGCGGGATCGAGATGAGCCCGATCACTGCGAACGGAATCAGCATGCGGTCAAAGATCACGCGCTGCTCCAGATCCGTCCACGTGTAGAGCACCATGAAGTACTGGAAGATCATCAAGAACACCAGCTTCGTCAGATGCACGTACGGAAGCGTGAGCATCGTGAAGCAGAACAAGAACCCGATGCAGACCGCAAAGCGCCCCGGCCGCTTCTTCTCCTGCTCCTCGATGCGCTCCGGGAAGCTCAGCAGCCCCTCCGTGCCCTTCGCCTGGCGGTAGCTCGCCGCGATCCAGCGGCTGCCGAGCAGCCCGCCGCCCACCGCCAGCAGTACCGAGAGCAGGCATTTCATTATGGTAAATATCATTCCAAACACCCCTTTTATAAAAAAGAGTTACATGCTGACCTTATCCTAGCAAAAACGTAGCGATACGTCAAAATTTCTAAGAACAAATTGCGTTAGATATGGTATACTTATTGGCATAAGATAAAGATTGCAGAACGCCTTGTTATAAAAGGCAGGGCAGGTCGCAGCAGCCGTTGCAGTTGAACCCTATATTAGGGATTCATGAGAAGATAAGTAAGGGAATGGCAGTATGGCAAATCAGCTGAAACCCATGGAGCGCATCCGTGAGTTCCTCGACAAAATCACATATCGTCAATGGGTGGTGGCGGCAGGCGTCGTCAGCATCCTGCTCGGCCTCATGGTATACCTCGCAATGTCCGGTGACGACGAGAAAGTGGCCGAGAAGCCACAGACCAACCTCGTGCAGGTCGTCGCGGCCAAGCAGGACATCCCCGAGCGCACCGTCGTCAAAGAGGACATGCTCAAGGTCGTAGAGGTCCCGAGTGAGCTTGTGCCCGAGGGCGCTTTTCACGACGTCGCCGATGCAATTGACCACCCGACGAGCACCGCGATACAGCAGGGCGACATCATGACCTCGCGCAAGGTCTACGTCGACATCCGCATGGCGGGCTTCACAGGCATCATCCCGCCCGACTGCCGCGCCGTGACCATCCCGATAAACGACGTCACCGGCGTTTCGGGCTTCGCGCATCCGGGCGACTACGTCGACATCATGGTCATCACCGGCACGAAGGAGAACGGCATCAACGGCCGCATCATCCTGCAGGACGTCTTGCTGCTCGGCATCAACCGCACGGCTGACCTGCCGAACACGCCGACAGGCGACAGCAGCCAGAAAGACAGCGGGCAGAAAGATGATGCGGGGAGCCAGGCTGTCGGCAGCGTCAACACAAAGGCATCGAGCGACACGATGGCCACGGCCACCGTCGCCCTGAAGCCAGCCGACGCCTTAAAGCTCGCCGCCGCCTCGCAGGAAGGCACCCTGTACCTCGTCCTGCGACCGTTCAAGCCGCGCGACATGTACACGTTTGACACCGACTATGCAGGGGTGCCGCAGGGCAATGGCCAGCAGTCATCGTCTGCACCGAGCGAGCCGCAGCCTGCATCTGCACCGGCTCAGGCACCTGCCTACAGCGCACCGCAGAGCGCGCCCAGTGCCCCGAGCTACTCGGGCAGTTCGGGCGGCTCAGGCTACAGCGCGCCTAGCAGCTCGGGCAGTTCTGCCAGCTCGATGCCCGTCCTCGGGCGGACCATCGAGGTCATCCGCGGTGTGAAATCGACGAGGGAGGGAGTCCAATGAGAAACGCCATTTACGGCCTGACCGCCACGACAATCGCAGCGGCCGCCATCCTCTCCCCGGCTCCTGCCTACGCGCAGTTCACGCCGCTTTCCATCGACCTCAACCAGTCGTACTACCTCAACACGGGCCGCAGCATCACGCGCGTCGCCATCGCCAACCCGAAGATTGCCGACGTGAGCCTCTTGGACGGCACGTCGCTAAACGTCATCGGCATCTCGCCGGGCACGACGACGCTCAACGTCTGGGCGTCGAACGGCTACCGCTACGAGTACCGCATCACCGTCTCCAATCAGGACTCTGGCCTCGCCAAGATCGTCCAGGACGCCATCGGCCTGCCCGACGTCCGCGTCCAGATGATCGGCGGCAAGATTTTGCTGCGCGGTACGGTCAAGAATCAGTATGAGCGCGACCTCGCCTACAAGATCGCTAAGTTGTATGCGATTACTGGCAATGGAAGCAGCGCTAGCTCGTCAGCACCAGCACCAACCAAGAGCCAGGGCTCACAGGGGGCGTCGAGTGTAGCATCCCTACAGACATTAGGCTCTAGCCTTGGTTCATCGGCTGATTCGCGTGGCGATATTGATGATTCTGTTGTCAATATGCTGGAAATGACGAATCCTGACCAAATCAATATCGAGGCAATGTTTGTGGAAATCACCGCAACAGATGCTAAGAGTTTAGGTCTTAACTATACCTCTCGTGATATGACCAATGTGGATGAACCGAATGTTCATCTCAATACAGCGGGGACATTCTACGCTGGTGAGACATATGGCAAGCAGCGCAATGGTGGCAGTCATTGGTATAACAGCAATTGGCTGTTCACGCATTTTTCCCAGATCAATGCAGAGATTCATGCACTGATTCAAAATGGTAAGGCTCGCGTCGTTTCACGACCAAATGTCACGACTATGAGCGGCAAAGATGCCAAGATACTCATCGGTGGTGAGATTCCGTATGAATCTCCAGCTGGATTTGGGGCGACGACGACGGAGTATAAAGAATATGGCATTGGTCTTGACCTTAGAGCCCCGACCGTTGACCGCGATGGCAATATCACGACCGAGCTCGAGACACAGGTCAGCCGACTTGACTGGGATAATGCAGTCACCAAGGACGGCTACAAGATGCCAGGCATTGCGACGCGTTCTGCCTACACGACTGTCAACATCCCCTCTGGCATGACGATGGTCATCGGCGGTCTCCTGAACTCTGACGATGCGAATACCATCCAGAAAGTACCGCTTCTCGGCAACATCCCTATCTTAGGCGAGCTCTTCAAGTACCACAACAAGTCGCGCCAGAGAACAGAGATTGTCGTCCTGATCACGCCGCGCGTCGTCAGTGAAGAGACGCCGGCGCGCATGTCGCCGGACATGGAGGATGCCTACAACGACAGCCGCCGCGAGGTCCGCGATATGAAGCAGGTCGACGTCAACGGCGACATCCCCGAGAAGTCGAACGAGCAGCTGGCCAAGGTAGCCAAAGACGCTGCCAAGGCAGCCAAGAAAGCTGCCAAAGCACAGGCCAAAGCCCCTGCCATCGACCAGTCGGCCGAGCCAATGTCCGAGCTCCCGGGCGACCGCATCAAAGCCACCGCCCGCGACATCCTCGACCGCATGGATAAGTAAGATCAATTACCGAAAGGAGTGATGCCCATGTCAACTGAACCCCGGCCGACGCCTGTCAACGGCATTGTCATCACCTTTTTCAGCACTGCCTCGGCCGTCGGCAAGACGCTCGTCGCCTGCAACATGGCGTCGGAGCTGGCCCGCGAGGGCTACCGCGTCTGCCTCGTCGATTTCGACCTTCAGTTCGGTGACGTCTGCCACTTCCTGAAGCTCCAGCCGACGAAGACCCTGGCCGACCTCCAGCGCACGATGCAGGTCGAGGGCGACTCGTGCCGCGTCCAGGACTTCCTGACGCCGTACGATCGCGCGGATGTGCACTTCTCCGTGCTGGCCGCGCCGAAGCTGCTCGAGGAGGCCTACAACATCCACCACGACTACGCCGTGCGCGCGGTGCGTGCGCTGCAGCGTCAATTCGACTACATCCTCATCGACATGGCCTCGATGTTCAGCACGCTGAATCTCGCCATGCTCGACCAGTCGACCATCGTGACTTTCCTCGGTATCGTCGACTTCTTGCCGACGATAAAAAACATGAAAATAGGTATGGACACCCTTAAAACACTGGGTTATGATAAGAACAAGATCCGCCTCGTGCTCAATCGCAGTGATGCCAAGACGCGCATCAGCCTCGCGGACGTGCAGAAGCTCCTCGGCGAGCCTTTCTACCACGTCCTGCCGAATGATTTCCGCGCCGCGAGCACCTCGATACGAGACGGCATCCCGCTTGTCCTGGCGCCGCAGCGGACGGCCCTCGGCGATGCCCTCCGGGCCCTCGTCGACCGCTACACCAACCACAGCAGCACCCCAGCCGAGACAGAGGCCAAGCAGCAAGAGTCATCCTGGCTCAGCCGCATCTTCGGTTAAAGAAAGGAGGCATTCCCGATGTACCGTGTCATGCTGGTCGAGAAAGACCGCCTGATGCTCTCCAAGCTCAGCGCCGTCATCGAGCGCACGCCGGGCTTCACGATGGCTGTACGCTACCAGAGCAAGCAGGACGCACTGGGCCAGGGCCGCATGTTCGACCCGAACCTCATCCTGCTCGATATCGACAACGAGAATGCCATCCCACTCATCGAGTCCTTCCACCAGTCCTACCCCAATGCCGACATCCTCGGCATGGCGGCGGAGTGGCGCCCCGAGAGCGCGACGCACCTCATTGGCGCGGGCGCGCGCGGCTGCCTCATCAAGCCGTTCACCGGCGTCGAGCTGCAGGAAGCCGTGCGCGAATTCGTCACGGAGGGCAGCGAGAAGGACTGCGAGACGCTCGTCTTCTTCAGCCCTAAGGGCAAGAGTGGCAAGACGACGCTCATCGCCAACCTCGCCGAGGCTCTGGCGCGCCGCTCGCACGAGCAGGTCGGCATCATCGACGCAGACCTGCAGTTCGGCGACATGGCCGTCTTTTTCAACCTCGCGCCGAAGTCGACGATCGTCGAGGCGGCCCGCGATGTCAGGTTCCTCTCCCCCGTGACGCTCAAGCGCTACTACGTGCCCGTCTCTGAGCGCGTCCACGTGCTCTGCGGTACGACGAAGCCGAACTACATCGACAAGGTCTCCATCCCGCAGCTCGAGAACATCATCCGCATGTCCAAGAGCCTCTTCCGCTACCTGCTGATCGACGTGCCGCCGGGGTTCAACCCGACCTCCATCGCCGCCGCGGAGAACTCCAGCGTGACGTACCTCTGCGCGATGATCAACGGCGCTTTCGAGATGGACCATATGCGCCGGGCGCTGGCGATCTTCCAGGACTGGGATGACGCCGACGAGCGCGCCAAGGTCATCTTCACGCGCGTCTCGCCATGCACGGAGCAGAAGCGGCGCGAGCTCGAGAATGAGCTCGGCCACCCCGTCGCGGCCATCATCCCGAATGAGTACCTCGTCGTCTCGCAGGCCGCCGACAACGGCCAGATGGCGACGGAGTTGCAGCCGGACAATCCGCTCGCCAAGAGCGTCGACCGGCTCGCCGAGCAGATTATCGGCAGCCGCGCCCCGCAGGCAGCGAGGTGGTCGTCATGAAGGCACTTCTCGCCATCCTGATCACCGTCTTCTGCTTTGCCCTGCTCCTCGGGCTGCTATCCATCCGCTCGCGCGAAGACCGCGTCATGACGGAGCGCCTCAACTACTTCGCCGGCGGCGAACAGGCGCAGCGCCAGAAACAGAAGCTCACGCCGAAAGCCTTGCTCTACAACTGCATTGAGGGCATAGCCAATGGCCTCGGGCGGCTGCAGCAGGGCAAGCGCATCGAGCTCATGATGCAGCAGGCCGACTGGCCGATACGTGGCACCGAGTTTGAGGCCATCCTGCTGCTCTGGGGCGGGCTCGTTGGCCTCGTCACCTTTCTCGTGACGCTCAAGGGCGCGATGTTCTTCGTCGGTGTCCTCGTGGGCATCCTGATGGGCTTTGCCCTCTTGGGAATGCGCATCCGCAGGCGGCGCAAGAAATTCACGAACCAGCTCGGCGACATGCTGACCATGGTCGCGAACGCCCTGCGCGCCGGCTTCAGCTTCATGCAGGCCTTCGAGCTCATCTCCCGCGAGATGGACGCCCCGATGGGCCGCGAAGTCCAGCTCGTTGTCAACGAGGTCAACCTCGGCAACACCCTCGAGTACGCACTCGACAACATGCAGCGCCGCGTCGCCAGCCCCGACTTCGAGCTCGTCGTCACCGCCGTGCTCATCCAGAGACAAGTCGGCGGCGACCTCGCCAGCATCCTCGATACGATCAGCGAGACCATCGCAGAGCGCGTCAGGATGCGCAGGGAGGTTATGACGTTGACGGCACAGGGGCGCATGTCGGGAATTGTCTTAGCACTTACACCTATCGTATTAGCTATTATTATGAATATTATTAGTCCTGGATATATGAGACCGTTATTTGAGACAGAGTTAGGACGATTGTTTATGATGGGGGCAATTGGGATGGAAGTTATTGGCTTTTTGATTATTCGTAAGATAGTCAATATACATCCATGAGGAATAAAAAGGATGGAGCTTATATTACAGTATATAAAAATATATTTCTCGCAAAAAGGGCAGGGAATTTCAGAATATGCACTGTTGTTAGGATTTGTGGTTACTATAGTATCGGTTGTCCTATTAAGTCCCTTTGGTGGTGGAAAAATGTTTATGAGTATTTTAGAAGCGTTTGGTATGGTCATTCGCACTCTAACAGGGAAAGCTTAATAACTTGTATGTTAATCCGAAAGGGTTTACATAGATATAATTGGTTAGTTAAAGGAGGATTTATCATGTTTGAGATTTTGAACTATCTTAGAGTCCGTTATGTCAGTGAGAAAGCACAGGGTATTGTAGAGTATGCTCTTCTGTTAGCTTTCGTAGTAGCTATTGCTGCAGCTGTTTTAACGGCTAATAACACTGACGGCCTTGGCGGAGCTATCAGCAAGGCTTTTGGAAAAGTTACGACGCAGATTAATTCTTTTAAAGCAACTGGTGAATAAAACTTTTCTAAAAGAATGGAGGCAGAACTATGAGATTCCAACGAGGGCAAGCCATTGTGGAATTTGCATTAATTCTGCCTCTATTTATTTTAGTGATTTTTGGTACTATTTATTTCGGAATGGCATTCTCTGACTACATCGCTTTGAACAGTTTTGCCCGCAGCAGTGCGCGTGAAGCGAGTATTTCAACAGAGACTGCACCATATAATGATATCAAGGCAAAATACGGACAAAAGGATTTACCTGCTAATCTTTATGAATGGGATACTACAAAGGGTTTCAAGATAGAAGATGTTTCCATAACAAATAATGGTAAATCATCCCAAAATGTACAAGTTACAATTGATGCAAAACTGTCAACGGATCAAGATTCTTTGGCTCAGATTTTCCGTAATATATTAGGCGAAGACAGCCTGTTTGATATTCACATCCAATATACGATGTATAAGGAGCCATCATCTAGTAGCTCCTAATTTTATTTTGACTATCCACAATCATTAATCATTGTTTGTCATAGATTTGAACGAGGTGAGATACGATGTCTTTATTGACGCGCCTGGGACGGGCGGCTGGTGAGAATCGTCAGGTCAATATTTTTGGTGCCCGTGAGGACAGCCAGGATATGGCGGCGGAGCGCTCGTATCAGGAAGTCAAGCAGCGTATCCATCAGCGCATTGTCGATGAGATGACGCCGGAGGAGCAGCTGATGCTGACTTCGGTGCATCAGGACCCGCATCAGGTCGAGACGCTCATCACGGATTACTGCCAGCGCGTGCTCGATGAGAATCCGTTTGCCATCCCGCAGGGCGAGAAGCCGCGGCTCATCGCGGACATCCGCGATGAAGTGCTCGGCCTCGGCCCTATCGAGGCCCTGCGCAAGGACGACGCCATCACCGAGATCATGGTCAATGGCCCGCGCCAGGTCTTCGTCGAGCGCATGGGCAAGCTCGAGTTGACGGATGCGAAGTTCCACGACACGGCACATCTTATGAACATCATCGAGCGCATCCTGACGCCGCTCGGCCGCCGCGTCGATGAATCGTCGCCGCTCGTCGATGCGCGCCTCGAGGACGGCTCGCGTGTCAACATCATCATCCCGCCGCTCTCACTCGTCGGCCCGTGCCTGACCATCCGCAAGTTCTCCAAGACGCCGCTTAGCGTCGACAACTTGATTTCCTTCGGCACGATGGACGAGAAGATGGCGACGTTCCTGCGCGCCTGTGTCAAGGCGCGCATCAACATCCTCGTCTCGGGCGGTACTGGCTCCGGTAAAACGACGACGCTCAACGTCATCTCGTCGTTCATCCCCGAGGGCGAGCGCATCGTCACCATCGAGGATGCCGCCGAGCTGCGTCTGCAGCAGCAGCACGTTGTGACGCTCGAGGCGCGCCCGGCCAACCTCGAGGGCAAGGGCGCCATCACCATCCGCGACCTCGTGCGCAATGCCCTGCGCATGCGCCCCGACCGCATCATCGTCGGTGAGGTCCGCACGGGCGAGGCGCTCGACATGCTGCAGGCCATGAATACGGGCCACGACGGCTCGCTGACGACGGCTCATGCCAACAGCCCGCGCGACGTCCTCTCGCGACTCGAGACGATGGTCATGATGTCCGGCCTCGAGCTGCCAGAGCGCGCCATTCGCGAGCAGATCTCGTCGGCCATCGACCTGATCATCCATCAGGCGCGCCTGCGCGACGGCAGCCGCAAGATCACCTACATCACTGAGGTCCAGAAGATGGAGGGCACGACCATCACGACGCAGGACATCTTCCGCTTCGAGCAGACCGGCTTCGACAACAACGGCAAGATCCTCGGCCATTTCGTGCCGACCGGCTTGCAGCCGAGCTTCCTCGAGAAATTCGAGATCAGCGGCATCAAGCTGCCCGACGGCTTCTTCACCGCCGCTGGCACAAACGATATCGCCTTTGAGGGCGGTCAGTTCTGAGACGTAATTTACGATTTGAGAAAGGATTGAGACGATGCTGAAGCTGCTGTTTGTCCTCTCTGTGACAGCCGTGCTGTTCCTGGTCCTGCTCGGCCTGATCCGTAGCAAGGTCCAGCCAAAGTCGACGATGCGCCAGCGTATCGAGAGCTTGGAGACACTCGATGCACAGCCAGAAGAGCCCTTTGGACAGCCGCGCGTGGCACAGCCCGAGGCCAAGAAGCCAGCGGGCGGCATCAAGCAGATGCTCGGCGCATTGGCGACGTCCTTGACGCCGCTGCGGCTGCGCCCCATCATCCAGAAGCGCATCATGCTCGCGGGCAAGTCGCGCGAGTGGGGCGTCGCCGAGTTCTTCGGCAGCTGCCTGCTCGGCGCCGTCGTCATGTGGCTCTTTGCGCTGGTGATGGTCCGCACGGCTGCCTATGCCCCAGTGCAGAAGGCCATGATGGTATTCCTGCTCGGCATCCTTGGCGGCCTCATGCCCGTCGTCTTCCTCAATACGACCATCCAGCGCCGCCAGCAGCAGATCGAGCATCAGCTGCCGGAGGTGCTCGACCTGCTCTGCGTCAGCGTGCAGGCGGGTCTTTCCTTCGACGCTGCGCTCTCGAAAATCACGGCGCGCATGAAGGGCCCCTTCATTGACGAATGCCGCCGCATGCAGGATGATATCCGCATGGGCGTCGTGCGCCGCACCGCCATGCGCAGCATGGCCGACCGCTGCGGCCTCGAGGATGTCTCGCTCTTCATGACCTCCATCATCCAGGCCGAGCGCCTCGGCACCAGCATGGGCAAGACCCTCAAGAACCAGGCCGACAACATCCGCGAACGCCGCCGCCAATACGTCAAAGCCCAAGCCATGAAAGCCCCGGTCAAGATCGTCTTCCCGCTCGTTCTCTTCATCTTCCCAGCAATCTTCGTAGTCACTCTCGTTCCGAGCTTGCTGTACCTACTCAAGAACCTCTAGAAAGAAATAATCATGCAGACAAAAACATTTCAGGTGGAAGGGGCCGACACCACCCTCACCGTCCATCTAGCGACCAACTTCTGGCAGCGCTTCCGCGGCCTCATGCTGCGCCGTCCCCTGCCGCCCGCCACGGCCCTGCTCATCGCGCCGTGCAACAGCATCCACATGTGCTTCATGCGCTTCGCCATCGACGCCGTCTACCTCGACAAACAGGGCAGAATCCTCAAGATCACCCGCCACCTGCGCCCCTGGCTCGGGCTCTCCGCCTGCTGGCACGCCCACAGCGTCCTCGAGATGACCGCAGGACAGGCAGACGCCCTAGGACTTCGAGTAGGGCAAAAGTTCACAATCCAAGAAACAAAATAAAAGTCAGGCTCGAAACCATCGTGCCTGACTTTTTTGCTGTCCGATATCATTACGTGCATGTGCGCACCTGATTATACATAATTGTGTGATGTCAGAAAAGTGTCTAGTTTCCTCATTCCTCGTCAAAACGATCTTTGAGTCGCTGGATACTGGCTGTAGCAGCGATAGAGCGCAACTGGGAGATGGCAGTATCATGGAGGCGCTTCAAGCGTTCGGCTTGAGACAGCCCTGCTTTGATGAATTCTGCATTGAGGTTTTCCAGATTGGACAGGACGATGAGCTCGACGAGGTTGGCGGCATCGCGGATATTTCCCCGTGCCTCGGGATTCTTGTCTCGCCATTCTTTGGCGGTCATGCCAAAGAGAGCGACGTTGATGAGGTCAGCTTCGTTGGCGTAGGTGAGGCTCGTGTATCGGGCGGGCAGCTGGGTGTCAATGAGATGCTCTTTGATGGCATCCGTGTGAATCTTGTAGTTCGTCTTGGCGATTTCGAGACGGGCGGACCAGTCTAAGGATAGGTGGTCGCTCTCAGCCTGCTTGAGGCGCTGATAATCCTTGATGAGGTACAGCTTGAATTCAGGGGAAAGCCAAGAGGCAAACTCGAAGGCAATATCGCTGTGTGCATACGTACCGCCATAACGCCCAGAGTGCGATGTTATGCCAATGGAGTTCGTTGATGCTATCCATTGCTGGGGACGGAGAACAAAGCCATTTAGTCCGGCCTTGTCCATGAGATCATCAAATGCAGCGCGATTGAACGCTGGGTTGTGGAGCGACTCCCAGACGCCGAGAAAAGCCAGCGTGTTTCGGTTACGCAGCCAGTTTTGGATGATGAAACGTGGATTTTCAGCATCACGATACCTAGCAATGTCCGTCAGAGAAATGTAGTCGTTATTATCACTGGAAAGCTTTGCATGGATATTGACACCTTTTGCAGTGATGGTTCCTGACACCTTGACCATGGTTTTAATCTCCTTTTTAAACGTGTCGAATTCGACGCTTTTAGATGTTTTGACCTTTATGTTCATTTGCGAGGGTGATTGTTGTTATCTGCGCTGATGATCTGGCTGATGGAAATCTGGGCAGCGGGGGTGGCGGCGAGAATCTTCTTGCCGATGCGGGTGGCGGTGTCATCTTCCCCGGGTTTGGCGTGTGATGTGGCCTGGGATTTGGACAGCTGCTGGGCGGTAAGCAGGATGTTCTCAAGTGAGAGGCGCAGGAAGTCGCGTGTGACATCGTCCAAGGGCTCGTGGCCGTTGCAGAAAGTGCAGCTGCTGTCTGGGGCTAGGTCGGCAAGCAAGGAGCGGAGCTGCTGCTGGACGTCGTGCGGCTTGCGGGCGGAGGGCTCTGTCTTGCGTGTGGGGGGCTCTGCGGGCGTATCCGTGCGGCCCAGCAGGTAGTCGGTCGAGACATGGTAGAAGCGTGCCACCTTCGAAAGCGTCGCATAGTTGGGCTCGCGCTTCCCCGATTCATACATGCCAACAGCACTCCGACCGATGCCAGTCTGCTTTGAGAATTCGTCCTGCGTCAGCCCACTTTTCTTGCGCAGGGCCCTCAGTCTATCGGCAAATACCATCTTGATCCACTCCTTTTGCGGTAACTTTTTTTTTATATTACCACATTTTGTGACAACGAACAATGATGTTTTATTCACAGATTGTGCTTTGTAGACGATGTGGATGGTGCGAACTTATACGAGTATAGCAACTTCGGCACGCTATATTGAGACAGCTGCGGTGAGAATACGGGCTGCCCGAACTGCGGGGCTCCGTTCAGCGACTCGCATCCGATCGAGCCGTTAGGTGTTAGGTGCCAGCAGCTGGAATCCGAATCAGGGCTGAGCCGATACGAGACGATATTAAAGATTCGACGGGTGAAATTCCTTCATCATGGTAAAGGAATTTCACCCGTCGAATTTTTTGCTCTGCCAAAAAAATCAGCCTTGATCACGTTGACCAAAGCTGATGCTTCTCCTGTCCTAATGGATTCCGTTTTTCAGCTGAAGATTATTTAATCTTGTATATCTGGGTTGGGTCGATAATAATCCCGTTTCCACTTGGGGATAGCCCTACGTAGCCTTTAGTATTGGGAAAGTAAGTTTGTCCCGATGATACGGCACTTTTTCCCATACTATTGAATAATCCTTCCGCTATCTTTACGGTGGAATGATTTTGGTAGTCTGCTTTTAGCGTATCATAGGTCATGCCACCATTGGCAGCTGCTGAATAATACGAAAACACGGTTGTTCCATCGGTTTGTATTCTGGCGAACCATGCATCTCCCGGTTGAGGCTGGATATTCAGCTTCTGAGCCAGTGCTCGTCCTTCTGCGCTGTCTGATGTGATTATCAGCGTCTTCTTCTTGTCCCACTTAAGCTCATCACTAGCCAATCCGTCATACCGCCCCTGCCGAAGCCGTTCAATGATGTCCTGTGCTGTAGTGGCCGCACTAAGCTGGATATTGACATTGCTGAAAACAGAGCGGATGGAGTTTGCCAAGTTCCCATTGGCAAAGAGCACGCCCCCAATACCTACAATGAAAGCCAGTATCAACGCATATTCAACGATACCTTGCCCTTTCTGCTTCCACATCTATTTTCATCTCCTAACTCATTATTGTCCATTTGAACGTCAAACACATCATCTTTTATTATACTCGAAAACAATCTGCAATACCAGTCATGGTACTGGTGGACTGTTACAAATAGGCAAAAGAAAAATCAGCCTTGACCTGCGAGATCAAGGCTGATGATTCTATATGCAATGTGGTTAAGCTTTCTCCGGCTCTTTCATGAGCTTGCTTGCCAGGCAGACAAGGGCAGTGAAGCCGATGATGCCGACGAGCAGGGCCGTTTCGCCGAGTGCACCGATATTGCCGAGGATGATGCCCGGGATGAGGTAATCGGTATCCGCGAAGGTCGAGCTTGCAAGGCTCAGGTTGCCGAGAACCGGCAGGATGAACAGCGGCAGCCAGCTGATGAGCAGACTGTTAACGGCAGCGCCGATGATCGCACCGCGGCGGCCGCCTTTTGCATTACCGTAGATGGCGGCTGCGGCACCGCAGAAGAAGTGACCAACAACGCCTGGGATGATGACGACCGTGCCAAGGGCAACCATGCCGAACATCGAGATCGTACCAACGATGAAGCTGACGAAGAAGCCAAGTAGAACAGCGTTCGGTGCATACGGGAAGATAATCGGGACATCCAGTGCCGGTTTCGAATTCGGCACGAGCTTCATGGCAATGCCCTGGAAAGCCGGGACGATTTCTGCCAAGATCATGCGGACGCCCTGCAGGACGACTGCAAAACCTGCAGCAAACGTACCGGCCTGCACGATGGCATAGATGATGTAATTCGTCCCTTTGCTGAGGTTTTCTTCGACGAACTGCTGGCCCGTCATCAGAGCGAGGATGATGTAAACGATAGCCATGACGATCGTGATGGAGACCGTTGAGTCACGCAGGAACGACATGCTCTTCGGAACATTGATATCTTCCGTGCTGTGCTCTTTGTTGCCGAACCACTTGCCGCACCAGCCAGCCAGAGCGTAGCCGATGTTGCCCGTATGGCCCATGGCGACGGTATCGCCGCCGGTGATCACGCGCATAAACGGCTGGCAAAGTGCCGGGGTAACCGTGAGCAGCGTGCCTTCAAACAAACCGCCGAGCAGGATGGTGAAGAGACCATTGCCGAAGCCAGCGGATACGAGGATGACGGCAGTCAAGCAGGATACATAGAGCATGGCCTGGCCAGTCAGGAAGATGTATTTGAACTTCGTGAAGCGGGCCAGCGCGATGTTGACCAGCATGCCGACGAACATGATCATCGCCGTGACAGAGCCATAATCCACCAGAGCAATGGCGACTACGGCCTCATTGCTCGGCACAACACCCTGAACACCGAGCGAGAACTGGAACATCTTTGCAAATGGATCTAGCGAATTGACAAGGATGCCAGCACCACCAGTCAGGATCAGGAATCCTGCAAAGGTCTTGATACCCCCCTGGATGACCTGTGTGGCTTTCTTGTGCTGTAAGACAAGGCCCAAGACTGCCAGCAAGCCAACGAGCAAAGCTGGTGTCTGGACGATACTGACAAAAAGGTTCTGTATCATAACCGAACTCCCCCCTATGTTGAATTCCCTTAGTTATGTGCAATATTGTTGTCGTCGAGAATCTTATTGACAGCTTCCTTGATTTCATTCTGGTCAATCAGGCTGTTGAGCAGGACAACGCGATCCTGAGGCAGGCCGGACACAGCGTCGCCAAGCGTCTTTTCGACAAAGAAGTAATCCGCCATATCCGCCGTCGTGCTACCAACATCTGCATGTTCGACAGAGATTTCCTCTGTCACGCCTTCAGAATTGAGCAGGTTCTGGATGTTCATCTGGACCATAAAGCTGCTACCGAGACCAGACTGGCAAATGCATAAGAATTTCATTGTAATTCCTCCTAAACTATGAATGACAGATGGTAAATGATTTCTTTATTCAGCACGAAGACTGCCGAGCAGTTCTTCCTGCGAGTTTGCTGCTAAAACGCGCTGCACACGATTGGCGTCCATCAACAGGGTAGCCAGTTTCTGGATCAACTCGATGTGGCTCCGATCATCCGGAGTCGCCAGGAAGATCCAGAGGCGCGCCGTATGGGCCGGGTCATCCAGCAGGGCTGCCGGCTGCTTGCTTAGCAGCAGCGCCATCACGGCTTTCTTAGTGGAAGGCAGCGGCCTTGCATGTGCCAACACGATGTTCGGCCCGATGTTCATGTACGGCCCTTTTTCCGTGCACGTCGTGATGATCTCATCGACGTACTCCTGTGCAATCAAGCCATCGTCCAGGAGCGGCTGACCAGCCATCTGGATCATGTTCTGCCAAGATACATGCTCCTGATCGATGTACTGAACATATTGTTCACTGAATAGCTCCATCATGCATTTCCTCCTTTCACTGTGACTTGTTCCTTATTACAATACCTATTTTAGATGCAATCACAGGCTCAAACAAGTGCAATAAGGATTTGACAAAAGTGCAAGAACTGAACTATTATGATGCTATCAACCTACAGGGGGCCAGATCATGTTATCCTTTTGTCCGTTCAAGAACGGTGATAAGCTGCTGAATCTGCTGCAGCAAAATGACCATGCCATATCCATCGAGGGGCTTCAGGAGGCGCTGCAGCTGTCCAGGCGCAGCATCCTCTACCTGATCAAGAAAGTCAATCACGCCCTGTCCGAGCAGGGTATCCCCATCATCCAGAACAAGAAGGGGCAGGGGTATTATCTGGAAGAGCAGGGGAAGCACGCCTTGCGCAGCTATGAGCAAGAGCCCGTCGTCTGCAACGTCCTGACGCATCCGCAGGAGATGCGGATTCCGTTGAAAGACCTTCATCTAGACGACCGCAACCGACTGCTGGACTACATGATAATCACAGAGCCCGGCATCTCGCTCCAAGACTTCATGGACATCTTCCAAGTTGCGCGGAACACCGTCCTGCAGGAACTGCGCCGTCTGGAAACCTACAACAAAAAAGCTCCCTTCCAAGTCCGCGTCACACCGCGCGGACGCATCATAGAAGGGAGTGAACTGGCAAAAAGGCGATGGGTCATCGAGAACTTTGCCGCCATCTTGCACTTGCTTGAAAAATATTATACCTTGAGCTATTCGACCGATCTTCCGGCTTTGCTGCAGTCGTACGAAGACCTCGTGGGCAGCAGCCTGACCGACGACGCCCATCATTTCATGATGTACTTCCTCACTTGGTACGACCAGCGGCTGGTGAACGGAGAGCGGGTATCCTTTGCTCAGGCAACATGGTCCGAAGAAGAGGACCGGATACGTGATTGGGCCGAAGCCTTTCTCGCTCGCCACGACATAAATGACACGGATGAGTGCCAATACTTGTGCCGCCTCATGCGACAGCAGGCGGTAACCTCCGTCTCACAGAAAGATGCGCTCTACGATAATTTGCATCACTTTGCCGACCATCTGGCCAGCCGCTTTGCCTCGCTGTCCGGTCTGGACATCACGCAGGAGAGGAAGGTCCTCGTAGACCGTCTGACGGTCCATCTCATCTCGGCCTATCACCGTCTGCAGAACGGAATCCGCTATCAAAATCCGATGCTGTCCAAAATCAAACAGGACTACCAGAGCCTCTTCTATCTGACGAAAGCTGCCGTCAAATCACAGGAACATCTCTGGCACGCCAGTTTTTCGGATGATGAGATTGCCCTGATTGCCACCTACTTTGGCGGCGCAGTTGTCCAGCAAACCGAAGAACTCCAACAGCGCCAAATCCTCGTCGTCTGTTCCAGTGGCATCGGCACGTCACAGTTCCTGCTGCTGCAGCTGCGCAGCCGCTATCCGCAGGTGCACTTCACCGGTCCGCTCAGCACCGCCGAATGCCTGCAGTTCCCACTCGATGACGTCGGCCTCGTGATCACGACGACGTCACGACAGTACTTCCAAGACCTTCCTTGCCCGGTGCTTTCGATATCGCCATTGCCAACAACCCAGGAATGGGAGGAACTTCACAATCGCCTGGCCGAATTGGATTTTCCCATCGATACCGGCCTGCGCGAGAACGTGCGAGAAATCGTCGCTATCATCTCGGACTATGCAAAGATCGAAGACATGAATGGCCTGCTAAGAGGACTGAACGACTATTTCTACCGGAAGAACCATCAAATGAAAATCCGCAGTCGACAGAGTCAGTCGGACTCCCTGCTGAAGTACGTAACCTACTGCAGCGGCGAGATTCCTGCCGCCGCGAAACATGCGAAACCAGCCTGGCAAAATGCCATCCAGTACGCATGCCAGCCGCTCCTGCAGGGCCACTTCATCGTCCAAAGTTACATCGACCGCATCATCGCGCTGCTGTCCCGTTACGGCGATTACATGGTGCTCGGCAAAGGCGTCCTGCTCGCACATGCCAAGACAAAAGACGGCGTCCTCGCCAGTTCCGCTGCACTCACCTTATTCGAGAAGCCCATCACGATGCAGAGCGGCAAAGAAATCCGCTGCATCATCTGCCTGGCTCCACAGAACCAGAACGACCATCTCGATTTCTTGGCACTGCTACTCCAAAAGCTGAACGACGCAGAGTGGTGCAAAAACCTGTTCACCAGAAACAGCCAAGAGGAACTGGAATCCTTTATCTGGACGACCGTAGACGAAAACGCAGATCAATAGCCAACAGCAGGTTCAGGGGACGAAGGTCGCCGACAGTATTTTCAAGGCCTGCGAAGCCAGACCACGTCTGGGTTCAGAGGGTATTTCAGGTGCTGAAATGCGGAAGTGCGCCTACCCGAGCCTTTGCCAAAAATCACTACAGGTCCGCGCAAAGAAAATCGGCCTCTACCTAAACATTGCTGCAAGAGGAGCCAAATGCAAAAAGACCTCAGCCGGTCATCACTCCGGCTGAGGTCTTTTCAGTTGGTATACGTCTTGTTAGACATGCCTTCTAACGGCTTTATTATATAGTAAAGATATAAAATCAACCATACCCAATCTATAGATAATTATATTAAAATATGTTATAATTATCTATAAGGAGGTGAGTCCATATGTTTTCTAAAGATGTTCTTCGCATCTTGCAAGTTACCAGACCGACACTCACGAAGTATGTCAAGACAGGGATTATCCGTGTCCATGTCATGCCGAATGGCCACTATGACTACAACGAGGAAGATGTCTACAGGTTCCTCAACAAGAAGGAAAAGCGCAAGACCTACATTTATGCCCGCGTCGCTACGCCCAAGCAGAAACCTGACCTCAAGAACCAGATCCAGCAGCTCAAACAGTTCTGCCTCGCGAACGGCTACACCGTCAATGGCGTATTTTCGGATATTGCCAGTGGCATCAACTTCGAAAAGCGGAAGGGCTTGTTCGACCTTTTGGATGACGTCCTTGCGGGGCGTGTCGAGCGTATAGTCGTGACCTATAAGGACAGGCTTTCACGCGATGCATATGACTTGCTCGACTATCTGTTCCAGAAATACAATTGTGAGCTGGTCGTCATGAGTGAGGTCGGCTCTGAGAAACTTGACTCTCAAGAAGTGTTCGAGGATATGGTAAGTCTTCTGCATTGTTACTCTATGAAGCTGGATTCCAGCCACAGGAAGCCGCAGAAAAACAAGGAGGCGATAGAAGATGATGAAACGAGTGGAATGCCACCGGCTTAAACCGTCTTCACCGTTCTACGCCATGCTGCGCGAATTCTGTCATCGTTCCAAGAACCTGTACAACCACGGCAACTACCTGATTCGTCAAACATTCATTGAAGATGGCAAATGGCTGCGCTATGGCGAAGTCGACCGTTTGCTGAAGGCTGATAAAGACTCCCCCGACTATCGGGAGATGCCGACTGCGCAGACGGCACAGCAGACGCTTCGACTGCTAGACAAGAACTGGACCTCGTTCTTCGCGGCCATCAAGGACTGGAAGGCACATCCAGAGAAGTACAAGGGACGGCCAAAACTGCCGAAGTACAAGGCGAAGGACGGCTATTTCCCGCTGGTGCTGACGAACCAGAATTGCAAGCTCAAGGACGGAGTCATCCGTTTTCCCCGAACCTTCCAAGGATTCACGGTAAAGGCCATCTTCGCCAGTCAACCAGATGCTGTGTTCAAGCAGGCACGCATCATCCCGCATGGTGGTGAGATTGATCTGGAGCTCATCTATGAGATTCCCGACGTCGAGGAAAAAGCGGATAATGGAAAATATGGTGCCATCGATATCGGCGTTGACAATCTCGCGGCACTGGCCTGGAACACAGGCGAGCGACCTGTCCTGCTCAAGGGAACGCCGCTCAAATCGTTCAACCAGTACTACAACAAGCAGATGGCCAAGCGCAGGAGCATCTGTGAGCTGATGAATGGACGCCATTCATCCAAGCGAATCGCGCGGCTCACAGCGAAGCGGAACCGCAAGGTCGAGGATTACCTGCACAAGGCAAGCCGCAAGGTCATCGATTTGTGCGCGGAGCAGGATGTGTCGGTACTGGTCATCGGCAAGAACAAGGGCTGGAAGCAAGAAGCGAAACTTGGCCGCAGGGTCAACCAGAGTTTCGTACAGTTGCCTTTCGCCCGCTTCATCCAGATGCTCCAGTACAAGGCTGAGTCGATGGGCATGAAGGTCGTGTTGACTGAAGAAAGCTATACGAGTGGCACTTCATTCTTGGATAGCGAGGTTCCGACCAAAGACTGCTATAACAAATCGCGCCGTGTTCATCGCGGCCTGTTCCAAGCCAACGATGGCCGGAAAATCAATGCCGACGTCAATGGTGCCTACCAGATTATGCGAAAAGTATTCCCGAACGTGACCGCAGACGGGATAGAGGGCGTAGCGTTACGTCCAGTTGTAGTAGCTCTTTCGATGAGCGCTCGCCGCAGCTTCGGCTGTGCCTGATGCGAGAAAGAGTGAACAGCGAAATTTATTAAAAATACGAATATCACTATTTGGTATTTATAATAAATATAACGTTGTTGCCTTGGATGCGCTCGATTTCCTGATTCGTCTCATCCGGGTGAACCGGCACCTGACTGATGCGCGGTGTATCTTCGATGTACTTCGTCATGATGTCCTGTACTGATTCGTCCTTGAATTCCTCGACCATGCGCTTCAGGATGAATGCGAGAATCTTCTTCTGGGAAAGCACCTTCTTCGCCGCCTAATCGTAGGCAGCATTGCGGTTGCCGTACAGCGCTTCTTCCGATAAACTCATTCTCCCACCTGCCTTTCTATCTCCATTCTACTAGGATTCGTGGGGATTGACAACAGCGCTTTCTGCTCGAGTAGGATGCGCAGTACCTGAAAAGAGCATTATGGAAAAATGAGGTGATACTGATGGATGATAAGGAAAAGAAGTACGATGTTGAGACTGGCGAGGAGCTTGTGCGGGATGCGCGGCCTATGACTATCTCGTATGCAGGGCATCAGATGACCTTCTCGATGCCAGGCTGGTATCCGAAGGATAATGATGAGGGGACTTTTACGGATGATGACATGAAGGTCTATGACAAGGCGCTGAATCAGTTGAAAGCGGAATCAGAGCATCTCTTGAAGCCGATGGAGATCCGTGCCATCCGCAAGAAATTGAAGTTGACGCAGGTGCAGGCCGGTACGATTCTTGGCGGCGGAAAGAAAGCCTTCCAGAAGTACGAAAGCGGCGAGATCCTGCCGAGCCGTGCTATCTCGAATCTGTTACGTGCCTTAGCTGTCCAGCCGTCGTTGCTGCAGACCATCATGTGATGACGAGGCGTTCGAGCTGTCCCATGCACGGGTGATACTTGGCTCTGTTCCTGCCAGAGAGAAGCGGAGCGGGAGAAGAGGGCGCGGCTCTGGGCGGGCGGATGAAGGATTGCTTCAATGGAGCAGTCCTTTTTTCGTTGCGGCGGGGCGGGGGGACTGCTATACTAGAAGAGAACAATCGGTTTTAGGAAAGAAGGCGCAGCAATGAGAGGAGATCGCAGAGGACAGCAGGGGGCAATCCTGGTACTGACGGCTTTTCTGCTGCCTTTTATCATCGCGTTCACGGGGATGGCCGTTGACTTTGGCAGCGCCTATGTGCGCCGCTCGCAGCTGCAGAATGCAGCGGATGCGGCCGTCTTGGCAGGAGCATACCATCTTGACGACGATAAGGCCGATGATGTTGTTCTTCAGTATCTGAAGACGAATCTTGATCCACATTTTACAAATTATTCATACCAGACAGGCGATGACTTTCCAGACAAGTTCGAGACGCTGAATTATCATACGGATAAGCAGAAAGATGAATTGGATGTAACATTGCGGAGCAGTGTAGAAGCGTCATTCTTGAAGTTGTTTGATATCAATACGATACCAGTATCTGCGACGGCAAAAGCAAAAGTATCAACTGAAGAATCTTCTGATACTACAGATGATATTTTTAATTATGGTTTAGTGGCTGGCAAAATTCCAGATTATAACTATACATATAGTGGCGTTGATGCTGCTAAACCTTATTCTTCTATCTTATTTGATAACAAAGATATTTATGTTAAAGGAAATATTGCTACGAATGGTCGTATTGCTATTGATAATCATGGAGTAGATACTCTAGATGGTAAAATATATGCTTCATATGATGTTTTTCGTAGTCGCCCGTATCCACCTAGGTATTTTGATAACGGGAATATATATAAAAAATATAGTCCCGATGTTTGGGGGACTATTGATTGGGGGGATGTAGAGTATAACGGTAGAATAATCAGAATGGAATCATATATAGCATTCATTGATGAAAACGGAAAATCATTTACAGAACCAACCGTAATTCATGGAACTATGCAGGATGTTTCTAGGCCTGATAAAGTAAACTATGTACAGCGATTTGATATTTCTCGTGATGGTAATAAAGGGATAGATGGTCTTATAAGGAAGTATAGAGATATGGGAGAAGCTGATCGATTAGCGAACCATGTTTATTATAATGATACAGATGATCGGACGCCATATTTTTGGATAAATAGTTCAGGAGAATATCCTGGATGGACAACTTCTTCTGATAGATGGTACCGTGTGATTATAGCAAAAGGTGATATCAATGTTGGAAGTAATTATCCAACAGAACCGAGTGAAAATGAATATGGAATTATTATATCACTAAATGGAAATATTAATTTACATAATGATAAGACGTTTCATGGAATTGTTTATGCACCAAAAGGAAAGATTACAATTGATCGTACAGGAGATGTTTTTGGAAGTATAGTAGCTGATAATATAACTATAAATAGTCCTATGAGAATAACGGCTAAAAATTATTTAAAGGGGACATCTTCTGGATCATCAACATCGGGGAAAAAGAAAGTGAATTTAATAAAGTAAAAGCAGTAGCTTAAATTGCAAATACCAGAAAACTTATGAAATAAAGTTTTGTAAGGAATTCAATCATCTATTATCATCTCAAACTTCGCACACCTGAAACCCTTATGAGACAAGGATTCATCAGGTTTTC
>ENA-ORRO01000100-ORRO01000100.1-human-gut-metagenome-genome-assembly--contig:-NODE-100-length-69810-cov-12.548835_pt1 | contig 69810 bp, 53 predicted proteins | sample MGYA00242176_ERZ509136 | MGnify/ENA primary metagenome ERZ509136 (study PRJEB26280, sample SAMEA2338644) | human gut metagenome | biome: human gut; feature: human-associated habitat; material: faeces...
TTGGGTAGGATTGTGGGAGTGTGTAGCACGGAGCAATCCGCAGGCATCAAAGTCGGGGGCTTTTGACCCCGACATCATGTAAATGAAAAGTCAAAATAATACCCAAATCAGTTGACATCCCTATGCCCCGGTGTTATGATTTCTTTGAACATCAGAAACGTAGGTAGAGGTTGCATTTTTCATAAGTAAGGTGACGGATGTGTCAGGAACAGAAGAACTCATCGGAAAGGGAAAGATGCCGAAAGGGTAAGAATCCTGAGTTCTTGTTCTTGGGCATGACGTGAATAGCGGCATGACTGTCATCGCAAGATGGAGAGCTATCTGAATTATACATAATGTATATTTTGGGACGGCGCATCTTGCCGTTTCTTTTATGTTTATTTACAGTTTACGCATTCTTGCATAGATGTATATTAAACAGTTACTGCTCATGGCTATTATAATTATCGTTCACAAGGAACTTATGCGCAATAACCTGCTATGACCAGTAATACTTTGTTTCACCATGTTGAAGGAGGATAAAAAGAATGGCAATTTTTAAAGGCGCAGGTGTAGCGATCGTTACTCCGATGAAAGAGAATCTTGAGGTCAATTATGACAAATTAGATGAGATGTTAGAGGAGCAGATTGCAGGCGGAACAGATGCGATCGTCATCTGTGGAACAACAGGTGAATCCGCTACTATGACAGAGGAAGAACATGCAGCAACAACCCGTTTTGCAATTGAGCGTGTGAACCACCGTATCCCGGTCATCGCCGGAACAGGTTCTAATTGTACAAGAACAGCGATCCAGTTGTCCAAAGAAGCTCAGGAAGATGGAGCTGACGGACTTCTGCTCGTTACACCATATTATAATAAAGCAACACAAAACGGACTGATTGCTCATTACACAGCTATTTGTAATGAAGTAAATATTCCGGCGATTCTGTACAATGTACCAAGCCGTACAGGATGTGGACTTCAGCCACAGACAGTTGCAACACTTGTGAAAGATGTTGAGAACATCGTAGGTATTAAAGAAGCATCTGGAAATATCAGCACAGTTGCACAGATCATGCATCTTTGTGATGGCAACGTTGATCTTTACTCAGGAAATGATGATCAGGTTGTACCGCTTCTCGCACTTGGCGGAATCGGAGTTATCTCCGTTCTCTCCAACGTAGCTCCGGCTTACGTGCATGACATGTGCTACAAATTCTTCTCAGGAGATATCGCAGGTAGCCGCAAGATGCAGTTAGATGCGCTTCCACTGGTTGATGCTCTCTTCTGTGAAGTGAACCCGATCCCGGTTAAGGCTGCTCTTAACATGATGGGAAAAGAAGTTGGAACTCTTAGAGCACCTCTGACAGAGATGGAAGATGCACATAAAGAAGTTCTGAAAAAAGCAATGATGGATCTTGAAATTCTGTAAGAGAACAAAGAAAGGAAGAAGTGATTTTGAGGTCGCTTCTTCCTTTTTTATAATTGCCTGATCCAGCGTTTCTCTTGGTATTAACATCACATCATATCGCCCGTAACCGCTTTCTCTGTTGAACTTTACTTCATAACGATCTCTTAATTCTACCAAAAGTCCCAGAACGAATCCATGATAAAAACGCTCCGGCTGCCTTTTTCCTGCCGGATGTCTTCCTGTATCAAAACTGCTAAATGTAGCTAGTGCAACTTCATTCATATAAGTATTCATCTCTTTCACATTCCCCCGAAGCATCACTTTGATAAATGCGTTATAATTTGATTCAGAATTAGAGAACCATCCTTGAAACATTTCTTGAATTTTCTTTATTTTTTTCTTGACATTCATCACTCCATAAGGTATACTTAACAAGTCGCTTGAGTTAAGCGACAACTGAATAGGGGATTGGTCAAATGGTATGATAGGGGTCTCCAAAACCTTTGGTGGGAGTTCGATTCTCTCATCCCCTGCTTGCAAAGAGAGTTGTAAACACTAAAGTGTTTGTAACTCTTTTTTTGTGTAAACAATATTAAGGAAAGAAGTAGAAAGTTTGGTCAGCGGTCACTGGAATTGTATCTGGTGCATGTTGCAGTACGAAAGCTGATGAAAAACGAAGGAATGAACACCTGTCATCCGAGAAATGAGCTGATTATGGTCGTTACAGCCATCGTACTCACCTGTCTGCTGCATGTGATTGTGCAGGCTATACAGAAGAAAATTCTACATAGTAAATAGTTAGTTTTTAGAAAAAAGGAGAAGTGTATGACACTACAGCAGTTACAGCAGGTGATTACGATCGCAGAAAGCCGTTCCATGAACGAAGCATCCCGAAAATTGTTTGTCTCACAGCCCAATCTGTCTGCGGTTGTGCGCGAACTGGAAGAAGAAGCAGGAATCACCATTTTTATCCGGTCAAACCGCGGAATCGTGCTTACACCGGAGGGAGAGGAATTTATCGGATATGCCAAGCAGGTCGTGGAGCAGTATCATTTGCTGGAATCCCGTTATATTTCGTCTGCATCCAAAAAGAAATTTTCTGTGTCCATGCAGCATTATACCTTTGCGGTCAAGGCATTTGTGGAAGTGGTCAAGGCTGTCGGAATGGAAGAATATGAATTTGCCGTGCATGAGACACAGACGAATCAGGTAATCGAAAATGTGCGTAACATGAAAAGTGAGCTGGGAATTCTCTTCCTGAGCAAATTTAATGAAGCAGTACTCCAGAAACTTTTCAGGGAAAATGATGTGATTTTTGAAGAACTGTTTACCTGTGACACCTATGTATATCTGTGGAAAGGACATCCGCTGGCACAAAGGGATGTAATTTCCATGAAAGAACTGCAGGAATATCCATGTCTGGTGTTCGAACAGGGGAAAAATAATTCCTTTTATTTTGCCGAAGAGATGAAAAGTACCTATGAATATAAGAAGATGATCCATGCGGATGACCGGGCGACCATGCTGAATCTGATGGTTGGTCTGAATGGTTATACACTCTGTTCCGGGATTATCTGTGAAGAATTAAACGGTAATGATTATGCGGCAGTGCCGCTGGCAGAGAGCGAAAAGATGCGGATCGGCTATATCCGGCACAAGGGGATAAAGGTCAGTCCGATCGGAGAATTATATGTGGATATTCTGAAAAAAAGTGGGAAACCACTTTAAAAAAATTAGTTTTCGTCAAAAAATTCCTGTTTTTGTGATTGGAAAGGCAATTTTTTGGAGAAATTGCATAAGATAGCAGGTATAAATATAAATACACGAAAAAAAACGGTAGGAATCTGAGTAAAACGGTTGCGCGTTTACCGTCATTATGCAGGAAAAACCTAAGAAATATAGAGTTTGCGGAACTTTGACAGATGAAAAAAAAAGTGGCATAATCGTTTCTAAACTCGGGGATGATAAAAATAATATCTTGTTTAAAGGTAGAAAGAGGTGTTGGATTATGTATGAAACTGTTAAAGTAATTCGGTTATCAGATATGGATGAAGTTAAGGATTTTGTACGTGCAGCAGGTGGTTGTGATTTTGATATTGATGTAAAATGCGACAGAACATTCATTGATGCAAAGTCATTGCTTGGTATGATTGGACTTGGTGTAAAAAAGAATCTTCAGGTTTGCTACGGTGGAAAGAATGAAAACTTCGAAAACGTAGTTGCTAAATTTGCAGTAGCATAATACAATTATTATATCGTGACTATGGAACTTTAAGTCCCGCTCCGTATTCCGGAGCGGGGCTTTTTATTGTAAAATAATGGAACAAATAAAAACCCGCTTCATACAACAGGAAAATACCCGCGGGAGAAAGGAGGTGTACATGCAGGAATTACATATCTCTGTGAGAAATCTGGTAGAGTTTATTTTCCGGGCAGGAGATATCGATAATCGTGCCGGAAAGCTGGCGAGTGCAGAGGCCATGATGGAAGGCAGCCGTATCCACCGGAAAATTCAAAAAAGCATGGACACTTCCTACCAGGCGGAAGTACCGCTGAAAATTGAATGGAAAGCCAACGATTACGTACTGGTCGTGGAAGGACGTGCAGACGGAATCGCCTATGGAAAATTTCAGCCAGATCTGCCGGCTGCGACGGAGTCTGTGCTGCAACCGGAGATGGAGTTTGCGACGGAAATCCCTCCGGAAGAAGAAATCAGCTTCATCGATGAGATCAAGGGTGTATATAGAAACGTTGCGGCAATGGAACAGCCGGTCTACGTGCATAAAGCCCAGGCAATGTGCTATGCGTATATCTATGCGAAACAGAACCGTCTGGAGCGGATCGGCGTGCAGATGACCTACTGCAATCTGGATACGGAAGAAATTCGGTATTTCCGGGAAATTTTCGATTATGAGACACTGACCGTGTGGTTTGGCCATCTGATCGAAGATTATCGGAAATGGGCGGACTGGCAGATTGCATGGAAAAAACAACGGCAGGAGAGCATTCATGGACTGGAGTTTCCATTTCCGTACCGGGAAGGGCAAAAGAAGCTGGTTGCAGATGTTTATCGTACAATTTTGAGGGGAAAGAATCTGTTTATCGAGGCACCGACCGGTGTGGGCAAAACAATTTCCACAATCTTTCCGGCGGTAAAAGCAGTGGGAGAAGGGCTGGCAGACCGGATCTTTTATCTCACGGCAAAGACCATCACAGCAACTGTGGCAAAAGAAACGTTCGCACTGCTGGAAGAACAGGGCTATCGTGCCAAAGTGATCCAGATTACAGCAAAAGAAAAACTCTGCCTGTGTGAAGAGATGGACTGCAACCCGGTAAACTGTCCATATGCAAAGGGACATTTTGACCGGGTGAACGATGCGGTGTTTGATCTCTTGCAGAAATCCAACCTGTTTACCAGAGAGGAAGTTTTAGCGCAGGCGAAAGAATATCAGGTGTGCCCGTTTGAGATGAGTCTGGATGTGGCAACCTGGGCAGACAATATTGTCTGTGATTACAATTACGTATTCGATCCGAATGTATATCTGAAACGCTTTTTTCAGGAGGGGATAAAGGGAGACTATCTGTTCCTGGTGGATGAGGCACATAACCTCGTGGATCGCAGCAGGGAGATGTACAGTGCCGATCTGTACAAAGAAGACGTGCTTGCAGTGAAGCGGATCATGAAAGCGCACAGCCGTACGATCTGCCGTATCCTGGACAAATGCAACAAAGCCATGCTGGAAATGAAACGTGAGTGTGAGCACTACCAGATTCTGGACAGTGTGGGAACGTTGACCTTCCACCTTATGCGGCTGGCCTCCCAGATGGATGAATTTTTGGAAAAACCGCGGGAATTTCCGGAGAAGAAAACGGTGCTGGATTTTTACTTTGCGCTGCGCAATTTCCTGAATATCTATGATCTGGTGGATGACCATTACGTGATCTACAGCCAGATGACGGAGGAAGGCCAGTTCCGGATCCGGCTCTTTTGCGTAGATCCGTCGGTCAATCTGCAGAAATGCATCGATAAAAGCAATTCCACAATCTTTTTTTCCGCAACGCTCCTGCCGATCGGATACTACAAGCGGCTACTTTCCACGGACGAGGATAACTATGCCATTTATGCGCAGAGTACGTTTGCCCAGACACAGAGACTTCTCGCATTTGGCCGGGATGTGAGCACAAAATATACGCGGAGGAACAGAAAAGAATACGAAAAAATCGCGGACTATATCGGTGCAGTCACAGAAGCACAGCAGGGAAATTACATGGTGTTTTTCCCGTCTTACCGGCTGATGCAGGATGTATATGAGGTCTTTGCCGGGAAGACGGCCGATTCGTGCGAGATTCTGATGCAGCATAGTAATATGAAAGAACACGAAAGAGAAGCGTTTTTGGAAGAATTTGAAAAAGAGCGCCAGGGGACACTCGTTGCGTTTTGTGTGATGGGTGGAATTTTCGGGGAAGGCATTGATCTGAAAAACGACCGGCTGATCGGTGCCATCATCGTGGGAACCGGACTTCCGCAGGTCAGCGATGAACGTGAAATTTTAAAGAATTATTATGATGAGCGGGGATTGTCCGGATTTGACTATGCGTTCCGCTATCCGGGAATGAACAAAGTCCTGCAGGCAGCAGGGCGCGTGATCCGGACCAGCGAGGACCGCGGCGTGATCCTTCTGCTGGATGAACGTTTCCTGCAGCGCGAATACGGAGCGCTTTTTCCGAGAGAATGGGAAAAGAGAAGCGTCTGTGGTCTGCCGCAGCTGCGGGAAGAAGTGAGCCGGTTCTGGTCAGACGTCCGGGAGGAGCTTTAAAAACTCTTCGGTGGAGGCAGAAACCGGAAGGGTAGGGTTTAACGAAGCCACCAGCTGCCGCTGCGGGATCGTTTCCTGCGTGCGGACGAGAAAGAGATCCTCCGGCTTGTGTTTCAGACAAAAATCCGGGATAAAAGCAATTCCAAGACCGATGCGGGCCATGTCAATGAGCAGATCGTTGCTGCTGAGCTCTACCTGAGGCAGCAGTTCCAGCTGATGCTGCAGGAAAATGTGGTGCAGAAACTCACTCGTTGTGCTCTTGCGGTCTAACATCATGAGCGGATAGGTGCCAAGCTCCGAGAAAGGAACGATGCGGTCCGCCAGATCAAAATATGCCGGATTGGCGACGAACACATCCGAGAAAGAGCCAACCGTTTTCTGAATATAGGAAGGATTCAGATGCGGGTTTGGAAAATTTGTGATAATCAGATCTACCCGGCGCTGCTCTAACAGGTCTACACAGCCCATCGAGCTGGCATTGGTGATTTTAATCGGAACATCCGGGAATTTCCGATGGAATTTCTGCAGATACGGCAGAAGAAAATAGCGGCAGATCGTGTCGCTGGCACCGATATGCAGCTGTCCTAAACCAAGAGAGCCGGATTCTAAAAGCTGGCTTTCGCCGCGTGAGATCAGATTCATGGCAGGTTCCACATGTTTTAGCAGCAGAGCACCGGCAGGAGTCAGCTGCACTTTTTTTGTGCTGCGGATAAAAAGCGGCTGTCCCAGCTTGCGCTCTAATGTTTTGATAGACTGGCTGACCGCTGACTGGGAGATAAACAGCTTCTTACTTGCATCCGAAAATGAGAGAGAGCTTGCAACATAATAGAAAACCTTGTATAATTCATAATTGATATCCATCGATCATATCCTCAGTAGTATAGTATAGTATAGTATAGTATAGTATAGTATAGGATATATTATATACCTTTCACAAAGGAGAGAAAAGGAGATTATCATGAAAAAGGGAATTTTGAAAACCTTATGCGGATTGATGGCGGCACTCATGCTGCTTGTGTTCGCAGGAACACCCGTTACAACTCAGGCAGCAAAACTGCCATATTACATTAAAATCAATCGTCAGCAGAACTGTGTGACCGTATATGCACTTGATTCCAAAGGCAAATATACCAAACCGGTCAAAGCATTTGCCTGCTCTGTCGGTGTCAACAATGCCACCCCGACAGGAACATTTTCGATTCCGGCAAAATACCGCTGGCATACACTTATGGGCGGTGTGTACGGACAGTATTGCAGCCGTATTCACGGTGGTGTGCTGTTCCACTCTGTGTTTTACAGTTCACAGGATCCGAGCAGGCTGGCATACAATTCTTATAACCGTCTGGGACAGACGGCATCCCACGGATGTGTCCGTCTGAATGTGGAAGATGCCAAGTGGATCTATGACAACTGCCCGGTAGGAACCAAAGTAACCATCTATGACAGCAAAGATCCGGGACCACTCGGAAAGCCAACTCCGGTCCGCATCGATGTAAACAGCCCATACCGCGGATGGGATCCAACCGATCCGGATCCGAGAAATCCATGGCTGAAACTCCGTCCGACGATTAAGGGAATCAAGAATAAAACCATCGAGAGAACAAACAGCAAAGTAGATCTGAAAAAGGGTGTGAAAGCTACCGATTACAGAGGTAAGACACTTAAATTTACCGTTTCCGGAAAAGTCAATGCGGCAAAGACCGGAAAATATAAGATTACATACACCGCAAAAGATGCCAAAGGAAACAAGACCCAAAAGAGCATCGTAATTACCGTAAAAGATACGAAAGCACCATCCATCAGCCTGAAGCGAAAGACACTGACCTACAATAAAGCCGTTTCCAAAGAAAAACTGGTTTCTGCAATTAAGGCAGATGTAGTGGCAAAAGATCTGGGCAAAAAACTTGCGTCAAAATATGTTTTCGTGGATGCCAGAGAAGCACATAAGGCAGTTACCGCTATGGAAAGAGGAACCTATGGAACTTATAGCGTGACCGTATATGCCAAAGATACGGCAGGAAATAAATCCAGAAAGCTGAAAGTAAAGATTAATTTTGTAAATCCAAACCCGGGTACCGATCAGCCGGATCAGCCGGAACCGGACACTCCGGGCGTTGTAACGGACAGTGCAATTACCGTACAGTAATTTCATAAGAACAGGTAATAGATATCGTAAGCGATATTAATTTTACTTAATTGTCAACCCATGATACAATAACATAAAGATCAATAGAATGCCCCCGAGTACAGGGGGCATTCCGTTTCGCAAAAGAAGGAGGTAAATCCAATGGGCAATGTACGTCGTGTGTACGTAGAAAAGAAACCGGATTTTGCCGTAAAGGCAAAGGAATTAAAACATGAGGTAAAGCATTATCTCGGAATCGCTGCAGATCAGGTGCGTGTTCTGATCCGTTATGATGTGGAAAATGTATCGGATGCCACTTACCAGAAGGCATTGCAGACGGTATTTTCCGAGCCGCCAGTGGATGATATTTATGAGGAGAACTTTGACGCAGAAGGCGGAAACGTATTTTCCGTAGAATTCCTGCCGGGACAGTTCGACCAGAGAGCGGATTCCGCAGAGCAGTGCGTGAAGCTTTTAAATGAGGATGAGGAGCCGATCATCCGCAGCGCGACGACCTATGTGATCAAGGGTGACATCACAGAGGATGAGTTAGAGGCGATCAAAAAGTATTGTATCAATCCGGTAGATTCCCGTGAGACCGGTATGGACAAGCCGGATACCCTCGTACAGAATTTCGATGAGCCGGCAGACGTGGCAGTTTTCGACGGATTTATCGACATGGCAGAAGCACACTTAAAGGAACTGTACAGCTCCTTAAATCTTGCCATGACCTTTAAGGATTTCTTACATATCCAGAATTACTTCAAAAATACCGAGAAGCGGAATCCGTCCGTGACAGAGATCCGCGTGCTTGATACTTACTGGAGTGACCATTGCCGTCATACCACCTTCTCGACAGAACTGAAAAATGTGAAGTTTGATGAAGGATTTTACCAGGCACCAATCAAAAAGACTTACGAAGAATATCTGGATACCCACAAGAAACTGTATGCGGGACGCGATGACAAGTTTGTCTGCCTGATGGATCTGGCACTGCTTGCCATGAAACGTCTGAAAAAAGAAGGAAAACTTGCAGACCAGGAAGAATCTGACGAGATCAATGCATGTTCCATCGTGGTACCGGTGGAAGTAGATGGAAAGACAGAGGAGTGGCTTGTAAACTTTAAGAATGAGACACATAACCATCCGACCGAGATTGAGCCGTTCGGTGGTGCTGCTACCTGTTTAGGCGGAGCCATCCGTGATCCGCTTTCCGGAAGAACTTATGTGTATCAGGCAATGCGTGTGACCGGAGCCGCAGATCCGACCGTATCCGTAAAAGATACGATTGAGGGTAAGCTGCCACAGAAGAAGATCGTGCGCGAGGCAGCCAGAGGTTACAGCTCTTATGGAAATCAGATCGGACTGGCAACCGGATATGTCAAAGAAGTTTACCATCCGGATTATGTAGCAAAACGTATGGAGATCGGTGCTGTCATGGGTGCCGCACCGAGACGTGCCGTACAGAGACTGACCTCTGATCCGGGAGACAGAATTATCCTTCTTGGCGGACGTACCGGACGTGACGGTATCGGTGGAGCAACCGGATCTTCCAAGGCACATAACACACAGTCTACATCGGTATGCGGTGCCGAGGTACAGAAAGGTAATGCACCGACTGAGCGTAAACTGCAGCGTCTGTTCCGCAGGGAAGAAGTCAGCCATATCATCAAAAAATGTAACGATTTCGGTGCCGGCGGTGTATCGGTAGCCATCGGTGAGCTTGCAGACGGACTGCGCGTGAATCTGGATAAAGTACCGAAGAAATATGCTGGTCTGGATGGAACGGAGATTGCAATCTCCGAGTCCCAGGAGCGTATGGCAGTGGTTGTCGCTCCGCAGGATGTCGAGCAGTTCCTTGCTTATGCAAAAGAAGAAAACCTTGAAGCAACCGAGGTGGCAGTTGTTACCGAGGAGCCGAGACTGATCTTAGAGTGGAGAGGAAAAGACATTGTCAATATTTCCCGTGCATTCCTCGATACCAACGGTGCGCATCAGGAAGCAGATGTCGAAGTCGAGATGCCAAAAGAGGAAGACAACTTCTTTAAAAAGATCGAACTTCCGAAAGTTGCAGATGCATTACAGAAAAACGACAACAAATCAGCATGGCTTGCCATGCTTGCGGATCTTAATGTATGTTCCCAGAAGGGACTTGTCGAGATGTTTGACGGTTCCATCGGTGCGGGAAGTGTCTACATGCCATACGGCGGACGCTATCAGCTGACCGAGACACAGAGCATGGTTGCCAAGCTTCCGGTTCTGAAAGGAAAATGCGATACCGTAACCATGATGTCCTACGGATTTGATCCGTACTTATCCTCTTGGAGTCCATACCACGGATCGGTATATGCCGTACTGGAATCCCTTTCCCGTATCGTGACCGCCGGTGGTGACTACAAGAAAGTACGCTTCACCTTCCAGGAGTATTTCCGCAGAATGAGTGAAGATCCAAAGAGATGGAGCCAGCCGTTTGCCGCACTGCTCGGTGCGTTTGATGCACAGATCGGTTTCGGCCTGCCATCCATCGGTGGAAAAGATTCCATGTCCGGAACCTTTAATGATATTGACGTGCCTCCGACACTGGTTTCTTTCGCAGTCGATGTGGCAAGAGAAAAAGACGTGATCACACCGGAACTGAAAGAAGCAGGAGATAAGCTGGTACTCTTTACGATCGAAAAGAACGCGTATGATCTGCCGGTATATGAGCAGGTGATGAAACTGTATGATAAGATTCATGAGCTGATCGGCAAGGGAGCAATCCGCAGTGCCTATGCACTTGACGGAAAAGGTCTGGCAGCAGCAGTCAGCAAGATGGCATTCGGTAACAAATTAGGTGTAACCATCGCCGATGATGTGACTGCAGAAACCTTATTTGCACCGGGATTCGGTAATATTGTTGCAGAAGTAAAAGAAGAGTTTCTTCCTATTATAAAAGAAGCATCCGCAGTCGTTGTCGGAGAAGTCAACGATGCACAGAAATTCGTATACAAAGACATGGCTCTTTCCATGGATGAAGCACTCGATGCATGGCAGGGCACACTCGAGCGTGTATTTCCAACCCGTGCGACCGAGGATAAAGAAAAAGTACAGAGTGACGTATACGATACAAAGAACATCTATGTATGCAAAAACAAAGTTGCAAAGCCGACCGTATTCATTCCGGTATTCCCTGGAACAAACTGTGAGTACGACAGTGCGAAAGCGTTTGAGCGTGCAGGTGCCAATACAATTGTAAAAGTATTCAAGAATCTGAGTGCAGCAGACATCCGTGATTCTGTCGATGAATTTGTCAAGGCAATCAACCAGTCACAGATCATCATGTTCCCGGGTGGATTCTCCGCAGGAGATGAACCGGAAGGATCTGCAAAGTTCTTTGCAACAGCATTCCGGAATGCAAAGATGACAGAGGCAGTAGGCAAACTGCTGTCAGAACGTGACGGACTAGCACTGGGTATCTGCAACGGATTCCAGGCACTGATCAAACTGGGACTTGTTCCTTACGGACAGATTCAGGCGCAGAGTGCGGATTCCCCGACACTGACCTACAACACCATCAACCGCCACATCAGCAAGATGGTATATACCAAGGTCGTAACAAACAAATCCCCATGGCTGCAGCAGGCAAAGCTTGGTGCAACATACTGCAACCCGGCATCCCATGGAGAGGGACGTTTCGTAGCTCCGAAGGAATGGCTGGACAAGCTTTTTGCAAACGGACAGGTTGCCACCCAGTATGTCAATGAAGCTGGCGAGCCAACCATGGATGAAGAGTGGAATGTCAATGGTTCGTACATGGCGATCGAGGGTATCACCAGTCCGGATGGACGTGTACTTGGAAAGATGGCACACAGCGAGCGCCGCGGTGAGGCCGTTGCCATGAACATCTACGGAGAGCAGGATATGAAGATCTTCGAATCCGGAGTTGCTTACTTTAAATAGAATTGTTTATCTTCACGCGTAGTTTCACTCGAACTACGCGTGAAATAGTTTTAATAATAGAAAAAAGTGAAAAAACTCTTAAATGCTTAAGAAAATATTAAAGAATTTTTTCAATAAAATGTAATTTTGGTGTTGCAAAGATACAATACTTGGTGTATGATTGTCACGTAGAGTAGTTAAAAGAGTACTATAAATAGTACGACAAGTGATGAACTACTATCGAGGCTATGGAAACTGGAACTTGTTCCAGACAGACCTTACAATTACAGATACATATTAGAAATATAAGTCATCGGAACCTCAGCTTGCTGATCTTGATGCTGGACAATCAACGTTGATATCACACTCTACGCCGACGTCTGATGTACGAAAGTTTCTGGTCATTTATGATTTGTGTGTCTGTAGATGAAACTGACGATGGACTTAACAGTAAGACCGAGGAAGGTCAGTGGAGGCAATTAGCGAGAACATTGGATTGGAAGAATCGTCCGCAGCGGTTTGGAAGAGAAGATGAAGGAACTTAAACGTGCAGGGTTAAACGAGTAGATGAGATGGAAGTTGGTCAAAAAGAAAGAGAGGAAAAAACATGAAATCAAGCAAAAAAGTGTTAGCTTTTGCTCTCGCTGCAGCTATGGTTGTAACAGCAGTTCCTGCTACAAACGCACAGGCAGCTTCTACAGCAAAGCTTAACGCAACAAAGGCTACTGTTTATGCAGGTAGCACAAAGACATTAACTGTTAAAGCTCCAAAGTCTTGGAAGAACGTTAAAGTAACAAAGGTTTCTACAAGCAAGAAGAGCGTAGCAACAGTTAAGAAGACAGCTACAAAGAAGGTAAAGGTTACAGCTGTTAAGGCTGGTACAGCAAAAGTTACGGTTAAGGTAACTTACAAGAAGTCAGCAAAGAAGAATGCAAAGACTTATACAAAGAACCTGACCAGCAAGATTACTGTTAAGAACCCAACCATTAAGGTTACATCTGATTCTGAAATTGCAATCGGAAAAACCACACAGGTAAAGGCTACTGTTAAGCCATCAACTGCTAAGGTTACTTATACAACAAGTGATGAGAAGATCGCTACAGTAGATGCTACTTCTGGTGTTGTTACTGGTGTTGCAACTGGTGATGTTACCATTACAGCTACTGCAAAGAATGGTAAGAAGACTGTTAAAGCTGAACAGAAGATTTCTGTAAAGAAGGCTATTCTCAAAGAAGCTAAACAGACAAAATACAATGCTATTGAGGCAATTATCGTTGGTGATACTAAAGAACTCAAGGCTGGTGATTTCAAGATTACAAACACTGCTACAAATGCAACTGTTGCTGTTAAGGCTGTAAATGCTAAAAAGAACGCAGCAGATACTTTTACAATTGACACATTTACAGATATGACAGATGCAAAAGAGTATTCTGTTGAATATGCTGGATCTAAGGCAACATTTGTTGCAACTGACAATACTGTTGCAACTGTTGGTGTTACAACAACTGAAATTGCAGCAGCTTCTCTTACAGAGATCAAGGCTACTACAAGTGACAAGAATGGAGTTATCCTTTCTGAAACAGCATTAGATTCATCTGATAGTTCTAAAGGTAAAGTTACTTCTGAGGTTAAGTTTACAAAGGGATATCAGGATGGCTCTAAACTGTATCTTCCAGCTGTAGGTGATACTGCTACTATTAAAGTTACTTACCACACTGGTACATTTGCAACTGATGGTAAAGAATCTGGAAATATTGAAAACACATTTACTGTAAAAGCAATTGATCCTTCTTTAGTAAATCTTACTTATGCTGTAACAATCGATTCTTCCGCACCAGCATGGAAAGCAAATTCTTTCAAAGCCAATAATCAGGTTAAGATTGGCGATGTCAGAAAGGCATTCTTCCGTATTACAAAAGATGATGGAAATGATATCGACAACTATAGTGATTATAAAGTAGAAACAGCTGACAGAACAAAATTACTTGTTGCAGAGGGTACTCTTACAGACAACGCTACATCAGTTGATGTAAATGGTGTTTCTGAAGGAACTACTTACATCTTAATTAAGAAAGATGATAAGACTGTTGCTTCTTTACCAGTTGTAGTAGTAGGAAAGCCAGTTGCTACATCTTTAGATCTGAACAAGACATCTGCTACAGTTGTTTTAACCAAGAATGTTACAGAATCTGTAAAAGCTACTATTAAAGATCAGTACAAAGATGATATGGCAACTGACAGTGTAAAGGTTACATTACTTGGACAGCCAAAAGATGCTAAGATTGGTGGAACTGCATTTAGTGTAAACGATGATGTGACAGCTCAGTTTACTATTTCTCCTGATAACAGAACTGTTGAGTTTACTGGTACAAAATTTGATAAAAAGGGAACTTATACTTTTAAAATCAGTTCTAAAAACGGTGACAAGACATTAGACCGTACATTTACTGTAAATGCTGTAGATACTGCTACTAAGGCTCAGTCTTATGAAGTTAAGGTTGACAACGCAGAAGTAGATACTACCATTAACAAGAATGGTGATATGCCAGCTGACATCACTGTAAAGGTTGCAGCAATGGCAAACGGTGGTGCACTTGCGTATGTAGATGCTACTGATATCAAATATGTTGTTAAAAAGGGAACAGATACTGTTTATGAAACAGGTGTTAAAACAAGTGCTGCAATTAATGCAGGCCGTAATACAGCAGAAAACTTAACTGTTCATCCGGTTAGCAATGGTGGTATTTACTTTGATAAGCAGCTGGCTGCTGGAACATACAATGTAACGGCTACATTCTATGTAAATGATGCTGGTAATACTGCAGCAACTGCATCTACCGGATATAAGAAGGTTACCGTTGGTGGTTCTTTCACAATCAAGGATACACAGGATTCTAAAGTAACATTCCATATCGAAAAGAATGATACTACTGGAACTGTTGCTTATGCATTTGCTGATCAGAACTATGTAAAGGTATACTATGATGGTCAGCTTCAGACTATTGAGCCAAGTGATGTTATTGAAGTAAAGGGAACCGCTCTTACAGGTGGTGGTGCATTTGTTACAACAGTTAAGCTGTATGTGACTGTTTCTGGTTCTAATGGAACAGTTAAAGTTCCTGTAACTGTAAATGTAAATGATCAGTTCAAGAACTGTTCTGGACTTAAGTAATTTAAATACTATTAGTTTATTACTAAAAAACAGGCTGTTGCTTTTCGCAGCAGCTTGTTTTTTTCTAAAAACGAGGAGAATTATTTATGAAGACTTCTATGTGGAAAAAATTTATATGCATGTCACTGGTATTGGCTATGTTATGTACCGTGTTAAGTATCTATCCTGTTTCAGCCGATGCGAAGGAAAATTATGTCAATATCTTACATAAAGTAAGCACTACAGAGGGGAATGTACCAATTAATTATAATTTTTCACTTTCCAGAAATTCTGACATTTTTTTTATCATTCGTACGAATGAGCGTGCCGGTGTAACTATTAATATTAAAGAACCAGGGCATGACATTCCAAAAGCAACTATTACAATGCCCGAAAGCAATCCGGAATGGCAATATATTCGTGAAAGTGGAATATACCAAAATCGGGCTGGAATAAATTTGACAGCGGGAAAATATATATTAGAGGTGCAGTTTTCAATCGGTGTTAATTTTGATTTGTCCATGAATCAGATGGCACTTGTTGCAAAATTAAATAAGACAGCGACAACCATTACCAAAGGATTTAGTGAAACGTTAAAAGTAAATAGTGGTTCTATCGCAAGTTGCTCATCTTCAAACAAATCTGTAGCTACAGTAAACAATAAGGGGAAAATTACTGCAAGAAAAAATGGAAACGCGAAAATCAAAGTCAAATTGAAAAATGGAACCATCTTATCTTGTAAAGTAAGAGTAGTCTCAAATAAATATCATGCGAAAAAAATCACGGTAGATAATACCGTCTATAATAGTTATGCCATGAAGGCATATGATGCAAAATTTGATTCCAAAGGAAATCTTGTTGTGAAATATACAATCGTCAATAACAGTTATGGAAAATTGGAAAAAATTCCAAAGTTCAAAGTAACTATAAGGGACTCGAAAAAGAAAATAGTCGGATCTTATAAAAAGTCCGTTTATCGGGTGAATGTACCTAGCTACAAGGCAAAAAATTATACGATAATAATTCCAAAATCATCATTAAAAAATCATATTGATATTAGAACATCCACCATTTCTATTACAGGAAAAATGGCAGATTCTTCTATTTAATTGAAATTATTTTCGAGACCAGCCTCTTGGTGTCTAAAGCAGCAAAGCACAATAACTTCCTTTACACAGGAGAAGATGAATGATGCTATGGTATCTAAAATGTGAAAATAGGTAAAGTCGTATTTACTGTATAATCTCATAATTGTAACAATATTTGGAACAGTATATTATTCGTTGCTTATGTACAATACAAAAAGTGTCAGTATTTTCGGTAATAAATCGAATACTGACACTTTTAAAGCGTGTAGAATCTTTCTTAGTGTGACGACAAAATCCAAAAATATTATGAATACTGACATTTTTGAAGATTACAGAAGTTTTCTTAGCATGATAGCAGAATTCACTGATTCTTTCTCCATTCCATCCGCAACTAACTGTTCCGGAGTTTTTCCTTCTTTCAGTTTCTGAACGATCTCGAGCAAAGTTTTCCGTTCTTCAAAACGACCTTTTTCAAGACCTTCCGCAAGTCCTTCCTCCCGACCTTCCTCCCGGAGAACATCTTCATATTTCTTTTCATCAAATTCAGTAAGACACATATCACACACCTCCCTGCGATGCTGTTCCAGAAAATCCCTGAGGATATTTTCCCCTATGCATTCCCTGACGGCAAGATCAATGGCTTCTTTTAATTCCATGGAATCTCGGTATTTTTTGATCTTCGCAACAAAGACCGCGTATTCATATAAAACATGGCAGTTGTCCATGACGGACTGGTTTTTCCCGCTGTTTATGTTGATCATTGTGGCTGTCCATTCATATTCACCGGCACTGGTGTCTGTTTCAAAGGCATCCGACAGCCGCAGCGTCCTTCTTTCTTCTTCCATGTCTTTTTCGCTGCCATTGTAAAATACAATGTAGTGGGGATGCGGAATTTTCAGCAGGTGCTTGCCATACAGCCGCTCGGACCGGCGGAGCCGTTTCTGGTACAGGTCTGCATTGTACAGGCTCAGGGCATTTCCTTTGTTTTCGCCGAACAGTTTTCGGAACACGGTGTCCCTGTATTTTTTATTTACATGAATGTCATCATTTGTTTTTGCCATGGGGATTCCTTACGTCAGGGTTTCCGTTTGCTTATATGATAATATTTATGCCGGTAGTTTAAAACAGGGAAATTTCATTTTAAGCAGGGATTACCTCACTAATTTTTGGTGTGGTAATCCCTGTGCCATATGCTATAATATAGGCAGATAAACAAAAAATCTTAAAGAAAGTCCCCCCTATTTGGTGGCTAAGACAAATGGTGGAATGAAAAGAAGCCATTGATCTTACCGTCAGGGAATGCCAGGGGGAATATATTTTCAGGAATTTTCTGGAGACAGCATCGCGGGGAGGTGTGCAGGGAGTCCTTGCAATACCAACAGATAGCTGTTATAATCAGGTAATCATTCGGAAAGGGCACACATATATGGGAAAAAAGAAAATACTTCCAATCGGGGTGGAAAATTTTTCGAAATTGAGAACAGACAATTACTATTATGTAGACAAAACAAAACTGATTGAAAAACTTCTCTCACACAGAGGGGATGCCAATCTTTTTACCAGACCACGCCGTTTTGGAAAATCCCTCAGTATGAACATGCTCCGGCAATTTTTTGAAGAAGGTACTGACCCTTTACTTTTTGATGGGTTGTACATTTCTTCAAACAGGGAATTATGTGCAGAATACATGGGACAGTATCCGGTAATCGCTGTCAGCCTGAAAGGAGTGAATGCTGATAATTTTGAAGAGGCCGGAAGATACCTTGCCAGAATTATCAGTGAAGAAGCCGCACGTCATGATTTCTTGGCAACAAGCGGAAAATTAACCTCCATGGAAAAAAAACAGTTTCAGGAAATCCAGAATTACAGGATGGATAAAGACACCCTGATCTATAGTTTAAGGGATCTCTCCCGTTTTCTGGAAAAACATTCTGGAAAAAAAGTAATTGTTTTGATCGATGAATATGATGTACCTCTTGCAAAAGCCAGCGAAAACGGCTACTACAATGAGATGGTGCGTCTGATCCGTAATCTGTTTGAGAATGCATTAAAAACCAATGATAGCTTAAAATTTTCTGTACTCACTGGTTGTCTGCGTGTAGCCAAGGAAAGCATCTTCACGGGGTTAAATAATTTTAACGTTTATTCTATTACCGATGCAGATTTTGACGAATATTTCGGTTTTACGGATCATGAAGTAAAGGAAATATTACATTATTACGGCTTGGATGACCATTATGACACCGTAAGGCAGTGGTATGATGGATACAGGTTCGGAAATGTGGACGTTTACTGCCCATGGGACGTAATCAATTACTGCAGTGACCATCTTGGTAATCCCGACGCATTGCCTAAAAACTACTGGCTGAACACAAGCGGTAATGATGTAATTAACCACTTTATTGACGGAACTGATACCGAAAAAGAAGTGACCAAACAGGAACTGGAGCTTCTGGTTAACGGAGAAACCGTGCAGAAAAACATCTGCGAGGAACTGACATACACGGAACTTTATGATTCGATGGACAATCTCTGGAGCACACTTTATATGACAGGCTATCTTACCAGTCGTGGGAAACCGGAACCATCGGAAAATGCGGACACGGTTGCCTATTCCCTTGCGATTCCAAACCGGGAAGTAAGAAACATCATTACCAGCCGCATCATGGCACGGTTTAAGGAAGGGGTTAAAAAAGATGGGGAAACCGTCCGGAATTTCTGTGATGCTTTGTACGAAGGCAGGTCTAAAGTTGTGGAACAGCTTTTCCGGGAATACATGAAAAAAACAGTCAGTGTACGCGATACTTTTGTACGTAAACCATTGAAGGAAAATTTCTATCATGGTCTGCTCCTTGGAATTCTAAGCTTTAAGGGTGGCTGGTCGGTACGTTCGAACCGGGAATCCGGCAACGGCTTCAGTGATATTATGGTTCTCATTGATGATTCCGATACTGGAATTGTGATTGAGGTGAAGTATGATGAAAAAGATGATCTGGATACAACCTGCCGGGAAGCTTTGCAGCAGATCATGGATGTTCGTTATACGGAACTATTTGAGCAACAGGGGGTACGGCGGATTCTGAAATACGGAATCGCCTGCCGGAGAAAAGACTGCCGGGTAATGGTGGAAACAGCCTGAACGCTGCCCGTAAGGAAACTGCAATACAAAAGTGTCAGCATTTGGCAATAAACCGAATACTGACACTTTTGAGCACTCTCAAATAAATTTTTCCATTCCACAGAACATTCTTTTTAAATTCTTCTGTAAAACCTTCCTTTATACTTCTACCGGGATCTGATATCCGGCTGCAGACATTTCCCTTTCAAATTCTTCCACGGAAAGATTCAGTTTCTGGGCTCCGCGCACAACTCCATAATCCCCCTCCTGTACGGACACAAATACCTCTGTTTTACGACCCTCTGCAAGGCCTTCCTCCCGACCTTCCTCGCGGAGGACATCTTCTATATTTCTTTTCATCAAACTCGGTAAGACACATATCACACACCTCCATGCGATGCTGTTCCAGAAAATCCCTGAGGATATTTTCCCCGATGCATTCCCTGACGGCAAGATCAATGGCTTCTTTTAATTCCATGGAATCCCGGTATTTTTTGATCTTTGCAACAAAGACCGCGTATTCATATAAAACATGGCAGCTGTCCATGATGGTATAGACTAATTGTAGTCAAAGCCATCGGTTTTCTTATGCATACACACTAATATTGTATCTAAGTTCTAAAATAAATGTTGGGGTAACGAATTACATTTGAGTTCGTTACCCCAACATTTTTGTTCCCACATTTTTTACTTTCTGTTCTACAACCTTCTTCTTTAATGACCTCACAATAATCATTAATCAATAAGAGAGTTTTTGCGTCAGGCAGCTGGTTTTTCATAACCTTTCAAATATTTATCAGAGACTTTCCACTATGGAGCATGAAACTATATTTCTCCTGTAATCGAAAATTTTGAGGTACGCAGATCTATTTTATTTTTCTCTGTTTTAAGGTATGACTTTGGAATGGTTACAGTATATGTTGTTGTATGATAACCTGGCACGTTTACTGAAAATACTGATTTTTTATACGTTGCAGTCACGATTTTATTAGAACTTTTCATTGTTACCTTAAAATTTTGAATTTTAGAGATTGCACCATAATTATTATTAACAACCGTAAATTTAATAATGATATTGCCCTTCTTATCAAATGAAGCATCATAAGCTTTCATTTCAACCGTATTATATGGAATATCCTTGATATCTGTCTTAGCTACGTGAAATCGATTAGACACAACGGTTACTTTACAGAGTAACGTTTTGCCACTCGTCAGTTTCACCTTAATGTTTACTGTTCCGTTTTTCTTCGCAGTAATTTTCCCTTTTTGCGTTACTGAAGCAACTGCAGTATTACTTGAGGTGCAAGACTTCATGATCCCTCCATTTACGACTTTTATCTGAGATGAAAATCCTTTTGTAATTATGATTTTGGATGAACTTAATTTAGCACCGGAAGATACCTGCTCCATGGTAAAATCAAAATTTGTATCATTTTCAAACTGAAGTTCTAGAACATAATTTCCGGCATCCAGATTAATTTTGGCACTGTTTTTGTAGATGCCAAGATTACTAATATATTGCATATTTTTGCTTACAGTTGAAAGATATACCGTCTGAAGTGGGGTATCATGATTAGGATCTTTGATAGAAATGGTGCTTCCAATGCGCTCGTTCGTTTTCATAATAAAAGAAATATCTGATTTTCTTGATAAAGAAAAATTATAACGAATTGGTGCATTTGCAGTTGCGGTACTAACCTTATGCATCAATGTGACATTTCCAGAAGCTGCAAAAACAGCCGAGGTACCAACAAAAATTGATGTAAACAATAATGTTACAGCTAATAAAAATGCTTGTCCCTTTTTAAAAAATTTGATGTTCATAGCTTATTTTCCTCCTCAGCTGAACAAAAGATATATCTTAAAATACTGTGTCGATACTAAAAACAAGCTACTGCAAAAAGCAGCAGCTTGTTTTATTTGAATTACATGATAGATACAAGACTATTCAGTGATTCCATTTGTTGTACAATTGTTAATTACATGCTCAACTGTAATTGTTACAGGTACCATATTATCAGAGCCAGAAACGTTCACAAACAGCTTAACTGTCTTGACATAAGCACCACCATTTGTAAGTGCAGTACCTTTTACTTCAACAACATCACTTGCATTAATTCTCTGAAGTTCACCATCATAGTATACCTTTACTAAATCAGTATTTGCAAATGCATTTGCAACACTTACAGGTGATCCATTAACAGCAAAATCATAATTTGGAATTTCATAAGAAAGTGATTTCTGCTGGGTATCTTCAACAGTGAAAGAACCTACACAGGTAACAACTTCTTTCTTCGCAGTAGACTTGTTAAGAGTAAATTTTGCAGTTACAGTATAAGTGCCAGCGTCAAGATTCTTATTATAGTAACTCTTACCAGAAACGGCTCCTGTTGCTGCTGTAATCGGTGCAATCTCTAACTGGTTATTAATAATATTAACATCTACAGCACCACTTGTCTTTACATCAGTAGTAGCAAGATCCTTACCAACTTTAACAAGAACATCTCCTTTGGCATTCTTTACAGTGTATTCTACATTTGAATCATCTGTTCCAGCAGCGTAAAGATCAATTGCACCGCCATTTTCCATTTTTGCTACATCAACTACGATTTTTTTGTTGTTGAGATCTGAAGGTGATAAAGCATCAACACCTACTGTTGTATCAACATTTGTCTGGTTAAATTTTAAGCTATATGCTTTTACAGCATTTGTATTTTTTACTACATTCACAACAAATGTTCTATCCAAAGTCTTATTGCTCAGATTGTTCTTTGCACTAACTTTGAAAGTATAAGTTCCGCGGTTGTTTATATTGGCCTGTGTATCAACATTTGTGGCAGAAACTGCAAAGCCGAATGCAGATCCGGAAACACTGGCAGTTTCTCCTGATATAGCAAATTCACTAGTGACTTTATCACCAACTTTAGCATTAGATAATGCTGTTGACTTGCTAGGTTTTCCAAGTAATGTAACATCAATATTATCAATATCCATCTTGTCAGAATACTGATCCTTTAATGTAAGCTTAACAGCTTCTGCTACACTTGCACCCTGAGCGATTGTAACTGATGTTTTATCTAAGTCTAAAGAAGTTGCAACAGACTTAGCAACAACCGAGACCGGAAGAGAAGCAACAACCTTATCAGCCTTCTTGATAATGATGTATGTAGAGCCTTCTGAAACACCTTTGACCAAAACAGGGTTAGAATGATTTGTTAAGTTTGTTTCCGTAACAAGAAGCTTTGACTTATCGGCAGATTCTACAGAATAATCACTGTAGTTAGTTGCATCAATTTCTTTGTTGGTATCAGTATTCTTAATATAGAAAAATGCATTTCTTGTGTTTGGAGTCTCGTTTGCATAGCTAAGTTTAACATTTGTATTAGCTTTAAATGACTCAGCTGTCCATGCTGGTGCGCTCTTTCCAATTGAAACCTGATATGTTAAGTCAATAAGTGATGGGTCAACAGCCTTAACAGGGAAAGTCTTTTCAATATTTCCAGATTCTTTACCATCAGTACCAAAAGTACCTGTATGATAAGTAACTTTAACTTCTGCGGTATCACCTACAGCTGGAAGGAACAGTTTTGTTCCATTCTGATATCCTTTGGTAAGTTTAACATCTGCTGTTGTCTTACCCTTAGAAGAATCAGAATTATCCAAAGAGGTGTAAGAAAGCACGACATTATCTTTATCAAGAGTTGTCATCTTTACTTCTGTAGCAGTACCAGCAGCAATCTCCTGTGTACTTAATCCAACGTATGCTACAGTTCCATTGGTAACTGTAAATGTTGTTGATGCACCAGCAAACTCTAATGTATACTCTTTTGCATCTGTCATTCCAGTATATGTTTCAAGAGTATAAGTATCTGCTGTGTTCTTTTTAGGCTGAACAGCTTTTACAACAACAGTTGCATGTGTTGAATTATTTGTAATCTTGAAATCACTTGCTTTCATACCCTTTGTGTCTCCAAGGATTACTACATCAATCTTATTATACTCTGTCTGTGTAGCACTCTTTAAGATAGCTTTCTTTACAGAAATCTTCTTTTCAGCCTTAACGGTCTTCTTACCATTCTTTGCAGTAGCTGTAATGGTAACATCACCAGTTGCAACACCAGTAACAACACCAGAAGTAGCATCTACTGTAGCGATCTTCTCATCACTTGTTGTATAAGTAACCTTAGCAGTTGATGGCTTAACAGTAGCCTTTACCTGTGTGGTTTTTCCGATTGCAATTTCAGAATCAGATGTAACCTTAATGGTTGGGTTCTTAACAGTAATCTTGCTGGTCAGGTTCTTTGTATAAGTCTTTGCCTTCTTCTTTGTAGACTTCTTGTAAGTTACCTTAACCGGAAATATGCATGGTATTTTCCGCGGAAGTATTGGAAATACCGGATTTATAAACAGAGTTTGGGGCAAAATCACTTCTACAAGTAACACGCAAGCAACATACAAGAAGCGATTAAATCTGATTTATGGCTTCGACCAGCGCAGGTACATCCAGATGCGTGTAAATCCGTTCCGTCAGGGACATAGCGCCGGAATGACCGACAATTTTTTTGATGGTAGTCTGATCGACATGTGCTTCGGCGAGCAGGGAAATCGTGGTGTGCCGGCAGCAGTGAGGTGTATGATCGATGTGCAGACGAAACATCAGAGGCTGGAAAACATTGTGGTAATACATATAATAGGTAAAATGCTGGCTGTCCAGAGTATGGATGAGATATTCACAATCGGAACAGTCATGAAGCCAGCACTGGTAAAAGGGGAGTACTTTGTCAGCAATCGGAACTTTTCGAATGCCGTTTTCGGTTTTGCTGTCAATGACATCAAAATATTGTTCGGACAGATGAACATTTTCTTTTTTCAGATCCAAAAGCTCTGAGACACGGACACCATTGTATATCAGCATGAGGACTGTCTGGCAATAGGGATCGTTTTTGTGTTTCCACAGGAGAGCAATCTCAGAAGTGGAAAAACAGCTTCGTATGTTTTTATTAGGATTCCGGTCTTTGTATTTCGAAATATTTACATAGGCAGAATAATCTTTTGAGACAATTTCGTGCTTCATGGCATAAGAATAGAGCTGGTTAAAAAGAACACGAATTTTTTTCAGGGTAGGATAGTTCTTGCCGCAGTGATCTATCACCTGCTGTAAATCATTGAGTCTCAAATTGTGAAATGGCATATCAGCAATGTTTTCACAAGTGGCAAATGCCGCCCGATAGCCTTTGATGTTGGAGTGGGAGATGGTAGGAAACTTTTCTTCGGACCATCGGAGATAAATTTCCCGGAAGGTTAATTTCAGCGTTTCCCCATCGATGGGATAATTATTGTAACGTGCCAGAATCTGCAGAGCTTCTGACCGGGTAGGAGCGTACCCAAGAATCTGGTAGTGCTGGATGCGCTTTCCCGTGATGTCATTGATGTGCCAGCCCGTAGTGATGCGTGCTGCATAGGGTCTTCTTCTGTTGCCGGAGAGTTTTACGACTCCGCCGTATCCGTTTGGTAATCTCATTTTTCTTCCTTTCGTGTGTAAAAATTTATATTATCGTGTCAATCATACACATTTATTTGTAAAATTTTTAAGTAACACACAAGTAACAAAAAAGTGTTTTTACCTATTATATATATTTTACGTGTTGAAAAAACGAAGGTTTAGGGGTATTATATTCTAGAAAAATTGTTTACTAAGGAGAGAAAACTTTGAGTGAGAATGGATATCGAAATTTAAAAAAGACGAATAAGCTGATGATTCCCGTCATTTTGATGATGGGGTTTGTGCCATTGCTTGTACATATGTATTCCTATAATTCAAATCTGTCGCAGTTTGAATGGTTTCCGGCCAATTCAGATACACAGACAGATTTCTTTTTCGCATGGAAGATGATTGCGATTGTAATCATTGGAGTGGTGATGGCTGCAATTCTGTTGTATCGGCATTATGTGAAGAAAGAGACCCTGCAGTTTGAAAATCCTTTTTATTTTCTGCTGGTATACGGACTTTTTGTTCTGATGTCAGCACTTTTTTCAAAGCATAAGCATTGGGTATCCGGCGGAACTTATGAACTTTTTGAGTCTGTGTGGGTAGTTTTTGCGTATATGCTGCTGTGTTATTATGTATATAATTTTGTGAATAAAGAAAAACATGTGGAATTCATTTTGAAAATTTCGGGCATTGGCATGGCTATTGTTACAGTGATCGGCGTATTTCAGTATTTTGGACTGGACTTCTTTCAGTCAAATTTTGGAAAACATTTGATCACAAATCCTGGATGGTGGAAGAATTTAAAAGAGCTGACATTTAATTTTGCACCGAAAACTTCTTATACGACATTATACAATCCGAACTTTTTATCGTTTTATTTTGGTATGCTCATTGTGCTGGCGGTATGCCTGTTTATTGCGTCAAAAAAGATATGGCATCGGATAGTGCTGGCAGTAGCGGTAGTATGCTGTGCCATCTGCTTGAAAGGAAGCGGCAGTGCGAGTGGATGGATGGCTCTTGCATTGGCAGCAGTGGTACTTATACTTGTGCTTTTGAGCCGGAAGAAAAAACTGTTTGTTGTGGGTGCCGTTGTAGTGGTAATTGGGATTATAGCAGCAAGCGTACTTGGAAATACCACCTCAGCAGGTGAAAATATAAAAAATACAATTGTTGGTACATACCGGATGAGTGACAGATGGGCTCTGAATGGAGTAGAAACCAATACGGATGATGTTGTGCTTGACATTCACGGGAATAAACTGAGTGTTTCTTATACCGTGGGAGAGGATGGAACAACACAGATCAGTTGCAAAGATTCGGATGGAAATGAGTTAAGTCAGACGATAGTGGATGCAGATAACCAGGTGACAACGATGGATGACAGCCGTTTTTCTGGGGTACAGCTGCAACCGGTATCTTTTGGAGATAGCTTGCCCGGAATTTGTGCAACGATTGATGGTGTGCAGTGGAACTTCATAAATACCGATGAGAATGGATATGAGTATCTGAATCCAGCAGGAAAATTAGTGAAGTTTGAGAATCCGAAGGTTTCAAATGTATTTTTGGATGATGCAATGAGCAATCGAGGACATATCTGGAATAAAACGATTCCGCTTCTTGGAAAGCATGCTTTTATGGGGAGTGGGGCAAATACCTATATGTTTGAAGTGTCACAGGAAGATTATATCAGTCAGAACTATGTCTACGGCGCAAACAGCTATGACGTAAAAGCTCATTGCTGGTATTTGCAGCAGTGGGTGGAAACCGGATTACTCGGTACCCTGGCACTTCTGGTATTTCTGTTCTGGTATCTGGTACAGTCGGTACGCATTTACCGCAGAGTCGATCTACATGAGAGTATCAGCTGGGTTGGATTTGGATTATTTGCGGCAGTGCTGGTGTATATGATTGCAGGTATCGCAAATGATTCCAATGTATGTACCGCTCCGGTATTCTGGGGTATGCTTGGCCTGGGACTTGCGGTGAACCGGATGCTTGTAAAGAAAGAAAATCTCTTTGTTGTTAAAGAAACGGTTTCTGCAGAAAGTGATACTGCCGTAAAACAGAGTATTCCAAAAGCAGCAGAGAGTGCAAAAGCAGATACCGTGCAGACGGTACAGAATACTCAAGGGGCAGGAGCGACAGAATCCTCAGTCAGGAAGAAATCATCGAAAAAACAATCGAGAAAACAGAGAAAGAATCAAAAATAACAGATTGAAATTATGAAAAAAATCATTCAAGATAAACAATTACTGATCAGACGGATTTTTCTGATGTGCTACGACGTGCTTGCAGTGTTTGCTGCAAGCATAGTTGCGTTATTGATTCGGTTTGATCTGAATATCAAAAGCGTACCGTTTCAATATATGGATGAAGTGTGGAGAGCACTTCCTTTTATGATAATTGTTACACTGATCATTTTCTGGATGCTCCGACTGTATTCCAGTCTCTGGAGCTATGCGGGAGCACTGGAAATGATGTATGTGGTTTCGGCATGTATTCTGGATACCGTTGTTGTGACAGTGCTGATATTGCTTCGGAACTGGGGGGATATGTACCCGGTGCCAAGAAGCTTTTACATTCTGTATGGATTGTTTCTGTTTGTATTGGTCATGGGATGCAGATATTCTTACCGCGGACTGCGTGTGCTTCGCAATATGCGCAGAGCCGGTGTGTACAGACGGAATGTACTTGTAATCGGTGCGGGAGATGCCGGAAACCAGATCATCAAAGAAATCAACAACAGCCGCTATGTGAAAAAGAAGGTTGTTGGTGTGATTGATGATGACCGGAACAAGATCGGCAATTATATTCATGGAGCGAAAGTCGTAGGAGATCGGAGCGATATTCTGGAAAAAGTCGAAGAACTGCATGTGCATGAGATCATCATTGCCATGCCATCGGCCACGCAGAAACAGATCAAGGGGATTCTTGATATCTGCAAAGAAACCGGATGTACATTGAAACGTCTGCCCGGCATTTACCAGCTTGTAAACGGCGATGTCAGCGTCAGCAAATTAAAAGATGTAGATGTCAATGACCTGTTAGGCAGAGATCCGGTGACCGTTGATCTGCAGTCTATCATGGATTATGTATCCGGAAAGGTAATCATGGTGACCGGTGGCGGCGGCTCTATCGGAAGCGAATTGTGCCGGCAGATTGCCGCACACAGGCCAAAACAGCTGATTATTGTGGATATTTACGAGAATACGACCTATGATGTGCAAAACGAACTGAAAGTCCGGTTTCCGGAGCTGGATCTTGTTGTGCTGATTGCATCCGTGCGGAATACGAATCGTATGAACTGGATTTTTGAACATTACAAGCCGGAGATTATCTATCATGCAGCGGCACATAAACATGTGCCTCTCATGGAAGAGAGTCCGAACGAGGCAATTAAGAATAACGTGCTTGGCACATGGAAGATTGTGCAGGCGGCAGATCGGTACGGTGTGAAGAAATTTGTGATGATTTCCACGGATAAGGCGGTCAATCCAACCAATATCATGGGTGCCAGCAAGCGCATCTGTGAGATGATCATTCAGACCTATAACCGCAGATCGAAGACAGATTTCGTAGCCGTGCGTTTTGGAAATGTGCTTGGCAGTAACGGAAGTGTGATTCCGCTGTTCAAAAAACAGATTGAGCGTGGAGGTCCGGTCACTGTTACCCATCCGGATATCGTGCGGTATTTTATGACAATTCCGGAAGCGGTATCTCTGGTACTGCAGGCGGGCACCTATGCCAAAGGTGGAGAAATTTTTGTTCTGGATATGGGAGAGCCAGTCAAGATTCTGGATCTGGCAAAAAACCTGATTCTTCTTTCCGGTCACAAGCCGGATGAAGATATCCATATCATTTTCACAGGACTTCGCCCGGGAGAAAAACTTTATGAAGAAATGTTGATGGATGAAGAAGGAATGCAGGACACTGCAAACAATCTGATTCATATCGGTAAACCGATTGAGCTGGATGAAGAAAAGTTCATGCAGCGGTTGGAAGAATTAAAAGAGTACGTTGTGACAGAACCGGAAGACATCCGGGAGTATGTCAAGAAAATTGTGCCAACGTATCACCCGGAATTGGCGGGGGAGAATAAATAAGTAAAAATAGAACGGCTATCAATGACAGCAATTCCGTGCATGGCACGTGAATTGCTGTTTTGCTTTTTACAGATGAAACGTATTGCGGGGATGTCTGGTAGTGAGGATGGCACGCTGCTTTGACATGGCAACATGCGTATAGATTTCCGTGATATGAATAGAGCTGTGGCCAAGCATTTCCTGTATATAGCGGATATCAACGTCCGCTTCTAAAAGGCTGGTGGCAAATGTATGCCGGAACATATGCGGTGTAATATGCTGTTCAATTGCAGCAAGAGAAGCATATTTGTTGATCATCCGCCGTACCGACTGAGCGGATAATGCCGTTCCGTTTAGCGTCGCAAAGAAATGCTGGCAGGTTTCCATCTGGGGGAGAAATTCATTGCGGTATTCCGACAGAATCTGTATGACCTCGTGGTTTCCGATCTGAACAATTCGTTCTTTGGAACCTTTTCCGTAGATCAGGACTGATCCATCGTACAAATCAATGTCACAGATACGCAGAGCGCATAATTCGGAAATCCGTATTCCGGTTGCAAATAAAAGTTCTATGACAGCGGCATCCCGCAAAGCGTTTTTTCTCTGATAATCTGTTTTGGCGACGGTGCGCTGCTCATAGATCGTAGATAAGAAAATTTCGATCGTGTGCAATGGAATGGTTTTCGGCAAAATCACAGGTTCGCGGAATTTGATCTGCACCTTGTTGAAAGGATTCCGGGCGATGATTTCTTTATATTCCAGGTAGTGAAAAAGAGCTTTGACCGAGGCAATCTTTCTTTTTACGGTTTTGGGTTTGTACTTCTGGTGCAGACTGCCGATATAATTTTCCAACAGATCCGGTGTAATATCAGAAACATCCCTGCATGAAAAAATGGCATAAAATTGCTGAAGGTCGATGCGATATGCTTTCAGAGTCTTGGAATCCAGGCGTTTTTGGTGACGGCAGTGTTCCAGATAGTTGTTGATGTGTGTCTGTAAATTATTCATGGGTGGTCTCCTTTGTATATGAAGTTTTGTTTAGGAGTATATGGTACATGAAATGGGGGAGATTTTGTTGGATAAGGCAAAATTTGAAAAAATTGTACAATATGTAACAATTACATGGATAGAACAGTGGTGTTTCCTGTATCAGTATGGGTGGGAAAGGGTATGGGATAGACCTCGGGGAAATGCAGAGTGTGGATGTCGAAAGCTGATGTTTTGATGGGAAAACGGCGAGATTAAACAATAAATTGCCGTTTAAATAAGAAAAATGGATTAAAATAAGGAATTTTGTTATAATTTCGGGAAATATATGATATAATTTCTAATGTAATTGAAGAAGTGACTGAAAGATAATAAATAGTTATCCATCATTTTAGAAACAGGAGGTATAGATATGCAATTAGTATTATTAGCTGCGGGTATCGGTTCACGCCTTGGATTAAATGTCACAAATAAGTGTTTTGTTAAAATATGCGATAAATACTTATTAGATTATAATCTAGAACAATTTCTCGATATTAATTTAAGTGAAATCATTATAGTTATTGGTCATAATGCTGAATATATCGTTAATTATCTAGGCAGCAGTTACCATGGAATACCTATTATATATGCTAAACAAGAACAACTTCTAGGAATTGCACATGCAATGAAAGTTGCATCCCCATACATTCATGATGCATTTATTATGTGCTTAAGTGATGAGTTGTTTATTAATCATAATATTAAAAACATGTGCATTTATTTTTCGGAAAATCATTTGGATTGTCTTTGTGGTGTTGTAAAAGATACTATAGAAAATATACAAAAAGCCTATACCATCGATCTTGCATCAAACAATAATATATTACATCTGATTGAAAAACCTACATCTGTCTTTAATGATTGGAAAGGAACTGGCTGTTGCTTTATGAATCGGACCATGTTACCACTGCTTGAAATATTACCCCCAAATTCTAGGAGAAACGAATATGAGATGGGAGATTGGATTCAACTTGCTATAGATAATGGATTTACTTGCAAAATTTATCCTATTGCCTCCGCTAACTTTAATCTTAACACACAAAAAGATGTCGTATTAGCAGAGGCTTATATAAAAGAGAATGAAAGGGACTAATATGAAAGAAATAACTCAGAGTATTATCATGCCATATCACCGAAATAAACAAATGCTTTTATATACAACACAACTCTTGAATAAAATAATTCCCAAAGAAGTAGAGATAATTATTGTAGGAAATAATGACAACGCGGAGGAATTAAACGTTAATTTGCCAGATAGATTCACATACATAAAATTTGATAAATCCTTACTGTATTCTGAAACTGTAAATCGTGGCGTTCGCGCAGCTCGTGGTGAAATCATTACTTTATGTGATCAAGATATTTTTAGTTATCAAGACTGGTATTCTCCGCTACTAAATAAATTATTGTCGAATGAACACATCGGTTCTGTAAGTTCTAAATTAATAAATCCAATTAATAACCGTATTATTGATTTTGGTATTGAGTATTCTCAATATAGAATTCTTCATCCTTTTAGAGGTCTTAAAGAAACGCATCCTTTGGTACAACAAGATTATAAAATGACATCAACAACCAGTGCTACACTTATGCTACGTAAGGAAGTTTATGAAAAAGTTGGAGGAATGGATTTAGACATGCCGTATTGTTGTAGTGATTGTGATATTGGCATAAAGATTGGAAAACTTGGATTAGAAAACTGGGTCGTTGCATCTTCTGTTGCATATCACCGAGGTAGTAGCTCAGCTCAAAATGGAAAAAGTAGTAGTTTTTCTTATTTAAGAAACGATTCAACAAATATGTTCTGGGCAAAAAATTATTATAATGTTCATAATAGTATCGGAAATACTATATCCACTTTTGTCCAATATTTAAAAAGTGAAATACATTTAGAACCGCTATACTATTTTGTCAATTTATCCTCACTCCGGGAATATGAATGGTATGCAGATTATCTGATGAAAAGCCTTTCATGTGATTTCTGCGATATCCACTCATATCCCCAAAGTTTAGCACATTATTCTTCGACACTTCAATTATATGATGCATTACCATATACTTTTATGAATGTCCAAATACCTATTATCTATTTTGTTGATTATTTCCCATCATTGGAAAATAATCAAATTTGGGCACATATGCGAAATATTGCAAAAGATCTAGTTTTAGATAGTCACGGAAACTTAGTTCGTTTAGAAGATATTATTTTAGGAAAAGTATAATCTACACCGGATACCCTTCCTTGTAATCTACACTTGTAATAGGAGCCGTAGATTTATATTCAGCATAAAACCGTTGGAAAGATACTATATCCATTTTAAATATTTTATTAATTTCGGATAAGCCTGCGGCTCTCTCATTTATAAAATCACAAGCTTTATGCATTGTTCTATACTTAATAGCAAGTTCCTTTAACATAAAACAATTTTTCTGTGAATTAGAATTTCTCTTAATACACATCTCTTCATAATATTTTTTTACCAAATTTTCAAAATTTAAATTATTCTTTATATAAAATGCGTATTTTGCTTGAAGGAAAATCCATTCAAAATTATCCTGTAAATGCCCCGTCAAACTTAAAAGCTGTTCATACTCTTCCATGCACCTATCTAATGTATTTGTATAATCATTCAAAAGCATTAAATTTATAATTTCGTATTTTTTGTATTTTTCTTGGAAAAATATGTGGTAATTAATATATTTATTCTCTTCCAGTTCTATCATTGCTGTTTTTATCATGTTCAAAGAAGAATGATAATTTTTAGTCAATAAGAAATACAATATTTTTTTTGAATAGAAATTTACACTATATTTTTGTTGCTGCTCCTTTGCTAATTTTTTATAACAGTTAAATCCCTTATTCAAATTATATAAAGCTTTTGCTACATTTAGATTGTCTCCTAAATATATGTTGGCTAAATCAAAATAGTTTTCTAATTGGATATCCCAAAAGTGTTTTTTTTGTGATGCTCTCACAGATGCCGCCCAATTTTTTAAATACTTCCTAGGATAATTTTCCAATTTTCCACATACAAAGATTCGATTATCTAAATATGCTTTTGCATATGCACATTCCATGTTCGAGGATGTATATATTTCTTCACATTTTTCTATTTCTTTATAATACTCCCTATACACTATCAAGCAATCCGATACTTTGAATAAGCGAATTTTGTTTTCACAAAAGTGGATAATAAAGGAAAAATACAATTTCATAACATCAATCGTATCTCGTGGAATCTCCTTTAGATGAGCATATGCTAATTCAAATAAGTGTTCAGCCTTAGTTTCGCTGACATGATCCCTAACATATTTGCAACAGTCGCACATATAGTGTATAAATATTTCATTTGTAAATTCCTTTTTCAAATCAATAAGGTTATCTATAAAATACGAGTAAAATTTAAAAATAAACTTATTGTTTATCTTCATTTGTTCCCTTTGTTCATATATAGAAATAAGATCTTCCTTTGAAATTTGTTTGCCAAATAATTTACACAAAATATATTGTTCATATTGATCTTTTAATGTTGAATGATATACATCTGCAGATTTCATAATAAGAGAAATAGCATGTTCCATTAAATCGGGATAAATTTTCTCACATATAGTCATTTCAACCAGATCATGCTCAAATTCATATGCGTCATCAACTAGTCCATCGCTTTTTTTGATAATATCTCGTTTACACAATTCCAAAATGGCATTTCTATTTAGATGAAACAGTAATATCAGTCTGTTAGTTAATACATTAAAAAAGTAAATGCAGGCTAAAACATCCTTAAAATCATTTATAAATGATGAATAAGAAGATAATAAATGCCTATAGTTACTGCAAAATGCATCTTCATACTTTGAAGGAATCTGATCTAATACCTCTTCAAATCGCATTGTATCTGTTATAATTCCTTTATTATTTTTCAATTGAACGCATTCTTCTTGGAATAATCTTCCAGCCACTAATTCGATGTATTTAGGTTTTAAAGAACTTTTGGCCAGGGTTTCTTTCAAATACCTATAATTTAGTGGATATTCATCCAAACATAATAAAGTTTGCAAATAAGCAATCGCCTGTTCCTCTTTTGTAAAACCAGTAATATTTTCACAAAAAATTCCTGCAGCATCGTCTGAACAAGCCATTCGTTGAATAGAAACAATAAAATCCAAATATTCGTTTTCATAAACAAGTGCTGTATTTAAAGACATTAAAAGAGCAAAGGAATTCTTACGTTTTGTATGTGTCCCTAAGAATTGAATCATTTTTTTCAAAAAAAGAAGAATTTCTGAAGAATAAGATTGTAAATTATCGATAATAATTGCATACTTATTTCTACTCATTTCTGAAAATATAACTTCATAATAATCCTCTAAATTATCAAGCGCCTGTTCTCTTTTTAATAAGCGCAAGAATTTGATTATTTTAGTTTTAAGGGGCTCTGCCGAATCAGATAAAACGATGTCATCCATTTCAATTGAAATATATGATGCTAAGTTTTTTTCCAACCCAAAAACTTGAAAAGCAATTTCGACAACAATATCTTTCCATGAGGCACCATTATCAAAGCCGATAAAATTGATAATATTATAATGATTATTAATAAGTTTCCCTTTACATTCTTCTAAAATTCTCGTTTTTCCTGTACCACCAGTTCCATATACCAAAAAAATGCATAACTTTTTTTTGCATTCATAAGAAAAATTATTTATAATTTTTTCATAATGTTTACCAATAAGTACTACTTTTTTATTCCAGTTACAAGTATACTGTTTATTTTGAAGAGATTTTTCTTGATAGAATTTACCTTTTTCCTCGTACGAAACTAGAAGTTGAGGTAATGCCAATTTTTTATTTTCTTTTTTTACCAACACGCTATATTTTGCTAAAGCTATTTGATTAGGTTTTAAAATAATTTCATCTTCCCATTCTTGTAACGGTATACTTAAATCTTTATTTAAAAAATCAAAATATAAATTAGTCTCGTGGTCATTTATTGTTACTTTTACTTTTAACTCTGTATTTTGATATCGATTGATAAAAATAACATTGAGGTCATATATACTTCCAACGTTCAATTCCTTAATTTCATAATTTTCGTCAAAAGTATTCTGCGTGACAACGGATGCATTTATCTCATTAAAAAAGATAATTTCCAATTTCTCGGAGGGTTTGTATAATTCAGGGGCATATTTTTTATGTATAATTTCTTTATCATATAAAAAAATTAACTGTTCCAAAGATTCATCATCATACAAAAAAATTTCTTTATTATACTTATAAGAATACTGCGCAATTCTCTTTTTCAAATTAGCATTTAGAGAAGAATAGCTAAAAAACATTAGGTGACTGACTTGATTTATTTCTGCCATTATAAGAGTTGGTGCTAATTGTGTGAGAGCAATGTTTGGAGTGTAATTCTTACATTCTGCCCACCATACTTCATTTGCTGCATCAATTGCCCAAAAATCTTTATTCCCATCATGCGAAAGTTTTGTGTTTTTGAAACATAACTCTTCAGCAGTGAACATCTGACTTAATAAATATTCTACTAATACTTCGAATTGGATACCTTTGTTTGGGTCTTTAGGAATATCTTGTATATTCTTTTTGATGCTCTCCAAATAATCCAGCAAGTAAGTATCCCAATCCTTATCTTTAATATATTTCATCTACGCTTCACCTATTCACAAATCTAAATATTCTTGGATGGATAACTATTTATTATCCTTCAGATTTTAATATTTGTAGGGACAATACAGTGATGGGACTGATATTTGTTTTAGGAGAGTGGATTGCCAAATTTTAATCGTAATATGTTATATCTAATTAAGGCTGATCTTAATTTTGTATATTTTCAATTAAGCAAAAATGTTGCCTCCGGCTACAATTATTGCAATATCCCCCAAAATGGGGTATGATATAATACATATAAATAGTTGAAAATACAGGGAAAAGAACTTGGAGGCGGCATGTTTCAAACAATTGATATAAAAGCATATAGGGGATTAAAGAACATTACATTACAAAATCTCAGCAGGGTAAATATTCTTGTGGGAGAAAACAATACTGGAAAAACATCTATATTAGAAGCGATACAGCTTTTAAGAGATCCGGAGGTAGTGGACAATGTTTTGTCAATTGCAAAAAAACGTCAACCTAGGAATATAATGGTGCAAAGTGCAAATTTGATTCCGTTTGATGAATTTCTTTATTCTTTTCCGGTACAGGGAGAACAAAAGGATATAGTAATTTATGCGACAGATTATGAGTTGAAGAAATGGCATATTGAATTATGTGGAACAATAAAAAAAGAAATTTTTGATAAAGAAGATCTTTCGGAGAGTGAACAGAGAAGATATGATCTTTATTGCGGAGAGGATGGGGAAATCAGTGTTATAAGCGGAAATTTCTTATATATAAGCGAAAATCTGACATCTGAAAATAGCTACTCTTTTCGAGAGACACAATTGAGACCGGATGTGTCTATGAAAGAAACTCTGGACATAAAAAAAGAGAATATGTCAAGAGTGAGTATAGTGTACATTTCACCAATGGATGTATACACCAATCGTGTGCTTAATGCGAATTTTTACAAAGGAATGAGAGTATCAGAAAAAGAAACATTAATTCAGTTGCTGCGGTTATTCGATGAACGTATTATAGGCATAGAAATTGGAATGTTAAATGCAAAGCCAACGATTTTGATTGAGTTGGAAAATATAGGATTGATGCCCGTATCTTTGTTTGGCGATGGTTTGAAAAAAATTCTTACGCTTGCGAGCGCAATTGTGAAAACAAAACATGGGATAATTTTGATTGACGAATTCGAAACCGGAATTCATCAGAGAGCGTTGGTACAGGTTGCTGACTGGATTGCATCAGCAGCAGAAGAAAGAGATATACAGATCTTTCTTACTACACATAGCAGCGAGGCTGTCAATGCATTGGTACAGGCTCAAAAGAAACAACAGATAGATATGAGTGCATATCGTTTGGAACTTTATATGGGAGATACTTTTGTAAAGCAGTTTCGAAGTGATGAATTACTGGAATTGGTAAATAAACAGGGGATGGATATTTTATGAGAAATTACTTGATTATTGTAGAGGGGGCGCATGATATTGCGGTAATCCAAAAACTGTTGCGTATAAACGGAGTTGATAAAATAGTACATTCTGAACGTGAACTTCCACCTGTCTGGAGACGCACAATTCCAGACAGGTATCCATTTCATGGGGATCGGCTGGAGAGAATCTCTCCAATTCCAAGTTTCGTAAAAAATGAAGAGATATCTGTGGCAATCAAGAATGCCGGCAGTGATAGTGAGATCATGAATGTATTAGTGCAGACATTGAAACTCATGGATATAAGAGAAGTGTTATCATTGGATGGCATTATGTTAGTGTGTGATGCTGATGAGAAAAATGCAAATGATAAGAGAAAAATGATGTTGGATAATATGGGGGAAGAGACTGATTATATATTTGATGAAGATAAAATGACTATGTTATTTTATGGAAGGAAAGAAGTAGAAGTCTATACATATATTTTCCCAGATAATGATGGAAGTGGAAATTTGGAAAATTTATTGATAGATACAGCAAAAATTGTGTATCCACAGTTATTGGATTTTGCAGAAGAGTATGTCGGGAAGGCTGCAACAATTCAGACAACTTTAATGAGAGAGCAAGATAAGAATAAGGCAATTGTGGGATGCATTACGAATGTAATGAAACCAGGAAAAGCGAATCAGGTTTCAATTGCAGACAATGACTGGGTATCAGAGAGAACAATAGAGGAAAGTGAGATACTCAGAAGACTAAATCAAGAGATTACAAAAATGTGTAGATTAGTGTGAAATCAGGAAGGAGCAAGTCAGCCATGAAAGGATACCATTACATCAAAAGAGGAATTGATATCATATTAAGTGGGATGGCGATCGTGATCTTATCACCACTCCTTCTTTTTTTATGTATTGCGATCAAACTGGATACACCGGGACCGATATTATTTAAGCAGAAGCGTGTCGGCATCCACCGGAGTTTCTTCCAGATTTACAAATTCCGTACTATGCGGATTGACACACCAAAGGATGTGCCGACACATATGCTGGAGAATCCGGAGCAGTACATCACAAAGGTGGGAAAATTCCTGCGCAAAACCAGTCTGGATGAACTGCCACAGATTTTTAATATCTTCAAAGGAGAAATGAGTATCGTAGGACCGCGGCCGGCACTGTGGAATCAGGATGATCTGGTAGCAGAGCGTGAGAAATATGGTGCCAATGATGTGACACCGGGGCTGACCGGGTGGGCACAGATCAATGGCAGAGATGAACTGGAGATTCCGGACAAAGCAAGACTGGATGGCGAATATGTCAAACATCTGGGACCATGGATGGATCTGAAATGTTTTCTTGGCACAATTGGCTCCGTGCTCATGCACGATGGAGTGGTTGAAGGTGGAACCGGCGAACTGAACAAAGAGGAAGAAGAGACAGAAGCACACAAAAGCGAAACAGCACAGAGCAGCGCAAAAAAGGAAACCATTGCAAAAGACACAGAAGAAAGTGAAAAGGGCAGGAGAAAAAAGAAGATTCTGATCACCGGAAGCGGCAGTTATGTGGGAACTTCCGTGGAGGCATGGCTGAGACAATGGCCGGAGTACTACCAGGTTGACACGCTGGATATGAGAACCCCAACATGGCGGACACACGATTTTTCTGCATATGATGTGGTTTATCATGTGGCGGGAATCGCACATGCAGATGTGGGACAGGTGACGGAAGAAGAAAAGAAGCAGTATTACCGTGTGAATACAGATCTGGCAGTAGAGACAGCCGAAAAAGCCAAAAAGGAAGGCGTGCAGCAGTTTCTCTTTATGTCTTCTATGATTGTATACAGCGGATGTAGAGAAAAGAAAATTACAAAAAATACAATTCCCAAACCATTGAATTTCTATGGAGACAGCAAATGGCAGGCGGATCAGAAAATACAAGCACTGGCAGATGAACGTTTTAAGGTTGTTGTATTGCGCCCACCGATGATTTACGGAAAGGGATCAAAGGGAAACTATCCACAGCTTGCAAAACTGGCAGGAAAGCTTCCGCTATTTCCGATTGTACATAATCAGCGTTCCATGCTTTATATAGAAAATCTGGCACAGTTTGTCAAACGGATGATCGACAACGAAGAGACCGGAGTGTTTTTCCCACAGAACGAGCAGTATATCAATACTTCGGATCTGGTGCAGATGATCGCTGTGGTAAAAGGACACCGGCTTGTGATGGTTCCAGCGACTGGCTGGATCATCCGGCTGATGAAAAAGATTCCGGGAAAAATTGGCATCCTGACGGGCAAAGCGTTTGGTGACAGTGTGTACGATATGCAGATGAGTGAATATAAGGAAGAATATCGTGTGTGTGACTGGAAAGAGTCGGTAAGAAGGACGGAAGGATAAGAGCTGGAATGGGAAAATCTTGCATAAATAAAAGAATTAAAGTATGATACTACTGAAAAGATGATAAATAGCTTAATGGTATGCATTCGAAGGTTTAGGAGATAGAAAAGCGTGAGAATAGACAAACTGCAAGTGCACAATTTCAGAGGTTTTTCAGATACAGAAATAGTATTAAACGGAAAAGATGCCATTTTTTATGGAGTAAACGGAATGGGAAAATCGTCAATACTGGATGTCTGCAATTTTCTCTTTTCCAGAATTATGCAGGAAGCAGCACAGGATGAACAGATAACAGCCTCTCTTTTAGGAGAAAAAGATGTAAAAGTTGGAGAAGAAGAAGCAAAAATAACGTTGTTTCTTGAAGACCAGGGAAATAATTTTCACTATTACCGAAAAAGAATTCAGGGGAAAAATCTGCATAATTCCAAAGAACTGAAGAGAGTTTCGGAATATATTCGAAAACAGTATCTGGGAGATTATTTGGAAACAGAAGAAGAGTATGAAAACGATGACACGGAAACACCACAGAAAGAGTTTACTTTAAATAATGAAAATATTCCTGTTTATGTGTTTTATGGAGTTGACCGCTATAATGAAAAAACACGTAAATTGAGAAGGCGTTATACAGGAGCAGCAGGGAAGCTGGATGCGTGGAGAGATTCTGCATTTGGAGGAGTGATCAATTTCCGGTTATTTTTTGAATGGTTCCGGGGAAGACAGGAATATGAAAACAGTATACGAGTGGAAACACCGAATGCAGAAGATCCACAGTTACATGCAGTAAAAAAAGCCATATTAAACGCATTGGGAGATGGATTTTCGGAAATTCGTGTGAAAGTAACAGAAGAAGATGCGGAACTTATTGTCATCAAAAAAGAATTGGAATTGGCATTTTATCAATTGTCAGAAGGAGAAAAAAGTGTAATCGCACTGGTAGGCGATCTGAGCCGGAGACTGGCAATTGCAAATCCGAAGAGGGAGAATCCGTTGGAAGGGGATGGCATTGTGCTGATTGATGAAATTGATCTGCATCTGCATCCGAAGTGGCAGGAGAAGATTTTTCCGGCTTTACAGAATACTTTTCCAAATATTCAGTTTATTGTTTCCACACATGCTCCGAAAGTGCTGGAGTCTGTGGATGAAAATATACAGGTAATACGTTTGCATGAAGATGCAGAAACGCACCTGGTTTTGGCAGAACCGATGGAGCCGATGAACGGCTGGGATGTCAATACAATTCTGGAAGATTACATGGATACCGAAGTATATAACAGGAAGACAACGGAACTCTTAGAGCAAATAAATGTGTATCTGAATGAAAAAGCATATGATGAGGCAGAAAAACTTGTAAATAAGCTTGCATGGATGACATCGGAAGAGAATACGAAAGTTGTGCGTGCAAGAATCTTGATTGCAAAAGGGCGATAAAGTTTTTATGATTTATATTCAAAAGACAGGTGAACCAGAAGAAGTAAGCCGGTGGAAGAAAAAATTCAAGAATAAGCATAAAAGAGAAGCAGGGTATGAGGATATCCGGCATGAAAAGGAGCTGCAAATATTAAAGAATGCATTGCTTGCAGAACAGAGACATCTTTGCTGCTATTGTTGTTCTTATATTAAAAATACAGAGACTGAAGTACAAAAGAATAGTTTTCATGTGGAACATTTTCGGCCTCAGGCACAAAATCAGGATTTATCTCTGGCCTATAATAATCTTCATGCTTCTTGTAATGGAGACAATCGCAGGCACTGTGGGCATAAAAAAGAAAATAATTTTGATGCAAAGCGGATGATTTCTCCGCTGGAGAAGGATTGTGAAAGTCATTTTCGATATCAGCAGGATGGAACAATACAGCCGGCGGAAAAGACAGATGAGGCAGCTGAGTATACAATTACAAAGTTGAACCTGAATGATAAACGTTTATGTCGTGCCAGAGAAAACGCTTTATGGACGTTTAATGTGTTCCAGTTGAATGGAGAAGAAAAACAGCGGGAATTGAAAAAATTTGAATGTTCGGAAGAACTGCCACCTTATTGGGACGCAATTAAATATTTTTTGACACAGGGAGACTGATATACGTGAAATATGATAGAAATCTGGTCGCTACAATCATAGAAAACGAATTTTGGGATGACTTGTATAATGAAATTGACGATTCTGTTATGAACATGGAAGGTCAGGAATTGGATGAAGCGTTTGAGACATATGTTGACTATGCAGAATTGGATCAAATAGAAAATGTCAAAGTTGTCCGGGTAGAACAGGAAGAGGATGATACATGTACGATTGTGAGAGGCATATTGGAAGCTGATGTTTCTCTTGATGGTTATGTATATTTTGAAGGGGAAAATAATATGGTGAACAGTTCGGAAGTTACATTGGAATTCGAATTTCAATTTGAGCATCAGAATGGGAAAAATCGCCAATTTGTGTCCCGGGTAATTGCATAACTTATAATTGATAGAAGATATCATGAAGAATAAAAAATGGTGGAATCTGTAGAAACTGTGATAGGACAGATTAATAGAAAGAGTGGAGGTTTAGGGATGTCGTACGTGTCACCTGTTGTTGAAAATGATTTTAAAGACCGGTTGAACAAGTGCGTAGATATTATTAAAAATTCGAGTATCAAATATCAGAGTTTGGGGATTTTTGGAAGCTACGCGAGAAATGATTATAAGGCCAGCAGTGATATCGACTTTTGCATCATAGTTCCGGAAAAACCGGAAAGATGGATGATGGGAGCCTTGCGGGAAGAACTCGAGATGTTGCATGCGGATGTGGTTTTTGTAACACCGCAGTATTTCGAACATGATAATTCAAAGTTTACACAACAGTTAAGAAGAGATTATAAGGAGTTGAAAATATGATAAAGGCAAATTCTTATTATTCTATTGCGTGCAATGAATTCTGGTATTTAAGGGATGCAGTGTCACCTGTATACTGCAATCCGGCTGCAGCTTCGGCACAGCAAATCGCAGAAAAAATGTTGAAATCTGTGGCAGAACTGGTTTGTACTGGAATTGAAAAACTAATGACATCCCATAATTTGCGTGCTTTATACGATGAGATTAAAAGGGTGGATACTTCCTTACAATTAGAGAGGAAGGATCTGGCATTACTCAAAGACTATTATTATGATGCAAGATACCCGGGGGATAATTTTGTTATTGTGACAGTGGATGAGCTGCGTGAGGCATTGGAGATCATGCTTGACGTTGTAGAAGCTGTAAATTGCTGGAGAACGTCTCATGAATTGGAGATATTAATTGCTGATCCGAGAGGGGAGTTTCAATCAGCAATGAGCAGATTGAAATAGAAATTTTGAAATTATGTGAAAACTTATATACGCAGAATATTAATGCATTATTAAAAAATATGGAGCCATAGTTTCGGTAGAAGTGATAAAATCGGTTGGATGATAAGTCTGACCGGTTTTTTACATTGAGTAAGATAAAGGTTCGTGATATAATAAAAATAATATTTATTGGATTTGGGGTTACGGAAGACAGAGGACAAGAGAATGCATATAGTTAAGGAACTTATCGATAATATATCATCAACAAGCCTGAATAGATTTCTTACCGAACAGAAAATTGCAAATGAGCAGAGGCTGTCTTTTTCGGATCATCGGGTTTTGCTAGAACAGCTCTGTCAAAATGGATTGATTTCTGTTGAGGATCTGAATGATTTTTTCTTTCAAGAATTATTATATGGTCATCATCGATTGATGCGCGTGTATTCATTAACTGCTTCGACCTGTTTGCGATTAAAGAGCAGGGATTCGTGGGGCAGACTTATGCGCAAATTCCAGATCCCAGATTGGACGTACAACCAGATCATAGCGACGATTCCACAGAAGGAAGACTCCACGAAGCTTGCAGCGATACAGGAAGAAAGAAGGAATGGAAATTTAATCAGGGTGCATCTGATTTTTGTATTCTGCATGTTAAAAGATTCTGCCGGTCCGATCGAGGAGGAGTGTTCCTATCTTCCGGTAACCATTGATCTGGAACAGCGCTGCATGATTGTTAAAGTATGGAATCAGCATGGAATTATACAGGAGAGCCGTCCGCAGATTCAGCTTGATAAAATCTATAGTATAGTAGAAGAAACATTAGCACTGGAATTGGACAACAATAGAGAGGTTGATCCTCAGAATGTATTGTATGACATGAGCAAAGAATTGTTCAACCAGTTTTTTGAACGGCTTCCAAATATAAAAGAGATTGATGATAAGAGAGAGAGCCTTAGCAGCATTATCGATGCAATGTTACAAAATATTCCATTGCATCATGTGGAACAAAAAGATGGAAAATTATATATGCCGGATGGAATCATTAATTTAGAGGAAGAACTATATCGCCTGATTCAACAGACCGCATTATATGATTACCGGGAAGATCATGCATTGGAGTCGCTTCTTCCGCGCGAAGAAAAATATATATCAAAAATTCGATTCAGTGACAGAGATAATCTGTCGGCAAACTTAACAGGAGAAAATGGTGTAGATTGTATTTATGATGCCAAGACGTTTATGTGTATCAGGGATTCTTTGGATATCGTGAAAAGAATTATTTCCCTGACGGTCAATTTTCCAAGAGCGCGAGGGGTATTACAAGTGAAATATGAGGCTGATAATTATCAGTTTCTGACGCTGCACATTTTGGAAGGAAAATATTATTCGGAAGAAGAATTCCAGCAGATATGGGGGCTTTATAAAGAGTATGAACGAAAGAGAAGCGGTTCGGCAATGCATGAAAATCCTGCCGCAGTTGACACAAAGGCAATGTAAGCAGTTTACGACGCAGGACCTGAGTGAACGGCTGGATCTGGAAATTACATATACCAAAAGTATGCTGCAGGTTCTGTGTGCAAAAAATCTGGTTCGAAAAGAACTGCACTATAGCTGCCCACAATGCCATAGTCAGAATGTCTTCGTATGTGATGGATTTGCTGCTTCGTATCAATGCTATTACTGTCAGGCAATCCTGGAACCGGCACGGGTAGAAAACGAGGGGAGACCGTTTTACAGTGTTTCCAAGGATGACTTTATGCAGTATACAAAAGAGACGTATCCGGATATCTTTCATATGACATGCGAGCCGGAAAAAGAAATTATTCCATTTCGTCCGGTGGTTGTCGAGCAATCGGAAGAAAATGTTGCTCCGGTGACCGGGGATGACAAGGTGGAGACGGTAGATGATAAAGATGAGAAAACGGACAATGACCTTGAGAAGCGTGTGGTTAGCTTGGAAAATGATAAAAAGGGGAAGAATCTGTTTTGGGCAATTGTAAAGATGATTGTATTGTTAGCCATCATGGGGAGTATGACCGTATTTATACTGTATGAATGGGTTGATATTTTTATTTTTAAAGATGCACAGCCATTTCTTTATGAGATATTTATGCGCGCGATGAATGGAAGTGTGGTCAAGGCAGATGATTTGGGCGGTGTGTTTATTACTTTAATTAGTTGGATATTGACTTTTGTGGTTGGGGCTGTTGATGTATTGGGATGGAAAAGGGTTCAAAAGTATTACAGTGAAATAAAAAAAGAATATTTGAAATTAGAAAATAAAAATAGCTAGGTGGTTATTTTGTGAAAGGGAAACATGAAACGAGTTCTGATGCTGGCGTCCGTCGCCTCTATGATCGACCAATTTAATATGCCGAATATTGCATTGTTGCAGAAACTGGGGTACGAGGTAGATGTGGTCTGTAATTTTATCGAAGGAAATACCTGCTCGGATGCGCGCGTAGCAGAATTGAAACAAAAACTGCAGGACATGCACGTGCGCTGTTATCAGATTGATTTCGCACGGAATATCAAGCATATGGGACAGAACATGAAAGCGTTGTGGCAGGTGGAAGGACTGATGAAGCAGAATACCTATGCGTTTTGTCACTGTCACAGCCCGATCGGTGGTGTGGTCGCAAGGATTGCCGGACACCGGACCAGAACAAAAGTGATCTATACGGCACATGGGTTTCATTTCTATCAGGGGGCACCGGTTATGAACTGGCTGGTGTACTATCCGGTGGAGAAGATGCTGAGCAGATGGACGGATGTGTTGATAACAATCAATAATGAGGACTACAAGCTGGCAAAAAAGAAATTTAAGATGAAAAAGCTTACCTACGTGCCAGGGATTGGAATAGATACGCAAAGGGAATGTTTGTCACAAAATGAAAAGGAAGAGAAACGCAAGGAACTGGGAATCCCCAAAAATGCATTTGTGATTACAAATGCTGCAGAATTTACTCCGAATAAAAATCAGAAAACTGTAATTGAGGCAATAGAGAGTCTGGACAATCCGAATATTTATTTTTTGATGTGCGGTATTGGAGAAAAGAAAGCGGAATTAGAACAGTATGTGAAAGAACATGGATTGGAGGAACATATTCGATTTGTGGGATTTCGCACGGATTTGCATGAAATATTGCAGGCATCCGATTGCTTTGTTCTGTCTTCGTTTCGGGAAGGATTGTCGGTGGCATTGATGGAAGCCATGGCAGAAGGGCTTCCGGTGGTGTGTGGAAGGATTCGTGGAAATGTAGATTTGATTAAAGATGGAAAGGGTGGTATATTGGTATCACCGGGAAATAAAGAAGATTACGAAGCAGCATTTTGGAAACTGTATGAAATGAAGCATAAGGAACTGGCTGATTTCCAGAGGATGGGACAGATCAATGCAGAAAATGTGAAGTTCTTTGGAAGATCGGCGGTAGAAAGATTGATGGAAAACGTGTATATAGCGGAGTAACAAGATGGACGATGAAAAAAAGAATCCTATAATTAGTGTTCTCATGGGAATTTATAACGAAAAGAATAAAAATTATGTGATTCAGGCAATTGATTCCATCCTGCAGCAGTCTTTTACAGATTTTGAGTTTATTATCTGTGATGATGGATCGACAAATGAATTTTATGCATGGTTGCAGGATGTGTGTCGGAAGGATTCCCGCATTCGGTTACTGCGTAATGATAAAAACATGGGATTATCTTATACATTGAATCGTTGTATGAAGCATGCCAGAGGAAAATATTATGCAAGGATGGATGCGGATGATATTTCGAAAGAAAATCGATTGAAAAAACAACTTCTTTTTTTAGAAAATAATCCAGAATATTCAATAGTGGGATGCAATGCAGAATTTATAGATGATCAAGGTGTGTGGGGGGAATATTTTAAAATAGAAGTTCCACAGAAAGAAGATTTCCTGAAAACATCTATTTTTATTCATCCGACTATTCTAGTGCGAGCAGAGGTAATGCAAGAACTGGGGGGATATTCTATGAAAGCTTATGCGCTTCGAACGGAGGATTATGAACTGTTCATGCGTATGTATGCAGCAGGGTATCGTGGATATAATTTGCAAGAGTTTTTGTTTCAATACAGAGAAGATGGTCATGCATTTTCTAAAAGAAAATACAGGTATCGTATTAATGAAGCAAGAGTACGCTATTACGGATTCCTTGCGATGGGAATCTTAAAAGGAAATTTGGTTTATGTAATAAAGCCTTTGATAGTGGGAATGATTCCAACACAAGCTATGCAGAAACACAGAAAAAAGCAATTTGGAGTATAGGGACAGATGATAGGGATTGTAATCTTAAATTATCAAAATTGGGAAGATACATTTTGTTGTGTGCAAAGCATATGGGATAATCCTCCAAATGAATCGTTCCAGATTATATTGGTAGATAATGCATCTCCGAATATGCCGGAATACGATCTGGATGCAATGATACAGGAATATGAGATTTTATACATAAAGAATAAAGAAAATAAAGGTTATAATGCGGGAAATAATATAGGCATCGCAAAAGCTTTAGAAATTAAATGCGATGCTATTTTGATTTCAAATAATGATGTGTGTTTTGAACAGGGAAGCATTCAAGAATTGTATGATTGCGCAAAAAGTGATGCAAAAATTGGAATTGTCGGTCCAAAAATATTGGATAAAAATGGAGTGATTCAGAAAAGCAATTTGTGCAGGAAGACAGGGATGAAAGAAAAATATCTGGTACGCACCCGATTAAATGCTATATTTCGACATTTATATAAAACATACTTTGGTTTTGATCGGAATTATGATACAATGTATGAGGTATATGCCGTGTTAGGGTGTTGTTTCCTAATGACAAGAGCATGTGCGGAAGCTGTCACACCACTGGACGAGCATCCTTTTTTATATGAAGAAGAATTGATTTTGGGAATTACCATGGAACATGCGGGATTTCGTACGCTATATGATCCCAATGCAGTGATTGAACATTTGCATGGGGGAAGTACACAGCATGTAAAAGCATTTTCCTTTGCACATAGTGTACGAAGTGAGATTTACTATTGCAGAAAGTATCTGCATGCGACGAAAGCACAGATTTTGCCGCTGTATTGGTATCGGGTGGGGTTGTATCTGATTCGGTGTATGCGATATGAAGATTTTCGGAAGCAGTGGAAATGGTTTCGGAGGATGACGAAGGAAGAATTGGATAGGAGATATACATGATACATATCATGATGGCAACCTATAATGGAGAAAAATATATTTGTGAGCAGATAGAATCTATTTTGGCTCAGACATATCATGAATGGAAACTTTTTATTAGTGATGATGGATCAAATGATCATACTATTGAAATTATAAATAAATATCAGGAGATGTATCCAAATAAAATATTTATTTTAGAATCAAGGAATACTTTTCACAATGCTAAAGATAATTTTTCCTATTTGTTAAAAAAGATTCCAGAAGCTGAGTATTATACTTTTTGTGATCAAGATGATATATGGTTGATTGATAAATTGGAAAAAATGCTATATACGTTACAAAAAAGACAAATTAAAAATATTGTATTGGCATATCATGATATGCTAGTTGGAGAAAATTTAGAAAAAACAAAACATTTATCTTATTATGAATACACAAAAATAAACTTGAATACAGCAAACTCATTACAACAGACTTTACTGTATAATACTATCCCTGGATGCTCGATGCTCTTTAATCATGAGCTGAGAAAGAGGATTGTTGATATTCCAAGGGAGTGTTTTATGCATGATTGGTGGGTACTATTGGTTGCATTGTGCTCTCAAGGACAAATTATATTTGTGAATAAAACGTTAAGTTTATATAGACAACATGCAGAAAATCAAATAGGTGTTGTAGTTAAACCTGGGATGAAATATGTCTTCGAAAAAACAGTATCTTTTTTTAAAATAGTGCAATATCATAAAAATAATATTATTATGAAAAAGGTTAGAATTTGTCAGGCGAAGCAATTGTTAAAAAGATATGGGAGGACTATGGATGGAAAAAATAAGGAATTGTTAGAAACGTTTATTACTATTTTGATGTCAAAAAATAAATTATGGGCATATAAAACTGCTAAAGGAAATAAATTTATTTTTTATAATAAAATGTATACATTAAAATTTTTGTTTATTTAAATGCAATTAATTTAAGAGGAAAAAATGAAAAAAAGAAGAATTTTGGTAACAGGATTAATTATAATAGCGATTATTTTAAATATATATATATTTATGAGTCATGAAACAATGACACTGAAAGATGTTTCGTTTAATATTACGATGACAGTAAAAGATGATGACACGATACAGGTTTATTACTCGAATAATGATTCTATACGTAATCAGGTGTTTTCTGAAAATGAAAGTACATCAATGGGAGTTTTTACGACTATTCAACCACAAGAGTTTAATTTTTCTATTCCCGCGGACACAACATATCTTAGGCTAGATGTTGGAAAAGATGATAATGAAATTACGGTTTCAAAGATAACAGTTTCTTATAAAAATAAATATTTAGAAATGAAACCTGAAAATATTGTTCATATATGTGCATGGAATAATATGGAAGTTTTGAATGATAATGCAACTTTTTTGGCGAAAGGAGCAGACCCATATATTGTATGGGATTTAAGGAGTATGTCCTTTCAAAATATTATTTTGGAGGAAGAAAATACACCAGTACGGATAGCACTTAAATTTTTTGAGTGTATTTTAGTAGATTTATTAATTGGTTATTTGTTAATTCATTTAAATGAATTGATTAAATTCATAAAAGAAATAATAAGAGATAGAAGACTGATTCGTCAATTGGCACACAATGATTTCAAAACGAGATATTCAGCTTCATTTTTAGGAGTTTTTTGGGCTTTTGTACAACCATTTGTGACCATTTTAGTTTATTGGTTTGTATTTGAAAAAGGATTAAAAGCAGGAACACAGAATATGGGGAGAGTGAGTGTGCCGTTTGTTCTTTTTCTTATATCAGGTATGATTCCATGGTTCTTTTTCAATGATGCTTTAAATGGAGCAACTAGTGCATTGACCAGCTATACATACTTAGTTAAAAAAGTGGTATTTAATATTGATATATTACCAATTATAAAGGTTATATCGGCATTATATGTTCATTTGTTTTTTATTATGTTATCTATAATAATATTTATTTTGTATGGATATGGACCTAATATTTATATGATTCAGGTATTATACTATACGTTTTCGCTGATGGTTTTGGTTATTGGATTGGGATATTTGACAAGTTCTGTAGTAGTTTTTTTTAGAGATCTTTCAGAAATAGTAGGAATTTTGCTTTCAATAGGAGTATGGATTACGCCGATTATGTGGAACCTTGATACAACTATAAAATCAGAAATTGTCAAGAAAATATTTGAAATTAATCCTTTGTATTATATTGTTATAGGATATCGAGATGCATTGATTAACCATATATGGTTTTGGGAAAAACCGGGATTAACTATTTATTATTGGATAGTATCAGTTTTAATATTTATTGTTGGCAGAAATATATTTAAAAAGTTACATGTTCATTTTGCAGATGTATTATAAAGGTGGTAGCAAATGGATGACATTGCAATTAAAGTTGATAATATTAGTAAAATGTATAAACTTTATGACAATTCTATGGATCGATTAAAGGAAGCACTTGGCGTTGGAAAGAAGAAAAGAAAACTGTATAAAGAACATTATGCTTTGCAGAATGTGAGCTTTGATGTTTGTAAAGGTGAAACGGTTGGGATAATTGGAACAAATGGTGCTGGAAAATCAACGATATTGAAAATTATAACAGGGGTTTTAAATCAGACGGAAGGAAAACTTGAAATTAACGGCCGTATTTCTGCACTACTTGAATTGGGTGCTGGATTCAATATGGATTATACGGGACTTGAAAACGTATATTTGAATGGAACAATGATCGGCTTCTCAAAAAGTGAAATCGACGAAAAATTGCATCAAATTCTTGATTTTGCAGATATTGGAGAATTTATCTATCAACCTGTAAAAACATATTCTAGCGGAATGTTTGTAAGATTGGCGTTTGCCGTAGCAATTAATATAGATCCTGAAATATTGATTGTTGATGAAGCATTATCGGTTGGTGATGTGTTTTTTCAAGCAAAATGTTATAAAAAATTTGAAGAATTCAAAAAGATGGGAAAAACTATTTTATTTGTAAGTCATGATTTAAGCAGTATAAGCAGGTATTGTGATAGAGTTATCCTATTAAATAAAGGGAAAAAATTAGCAGAAGGTAAACCAAATACGATGATTGACATGTATAAAAAAGTACTTGTCAATCAGATAGATGATGATGGAAAAGATATTGTCCAGCAAGATGATAAAAAAAATAATGCAATGCAACAAGAAAAGAGTAGTTGGAAAAGTCATTTTGCACTGAATCCTAATTGTCAGGACTACGGAAATAAATATGCAGAAATTATTGATTATGGAATTCAGGACGAAAAGGGAATATTTACTAATACAATATTAAAAGGAAGTGTTTTTTCTATTAAAATGAAAGTGAAAATTTATGAGGATATTAAATTTCCTATTTTTGCTTTTACAATAAAAACTTTAAAGGGGGTAGAAGTGACAGGAACCAATTCTATGTTTGAACATATACAGTTTGAATATGGAAAGGGGGATATAAAAGAAATTACCTTTACACAAAAGATGGATTTACAAGGTGGAGAGTATTTGGTTTCGCTAGGATGTACAGGATATGACGAAGATAAATTTGAAGTCTATCACCGATTGTATGATGTTTGCCATATATCAGTAGTTTCTGATAAAAATACGGTCGGATTTTATGATATGAATTCTAAAATAACAATAAGATAGTGGGAGAATTATTACGATGACAGATGAAATAATCGGAAATGTAAGAATGAATTATAGTTGTTATTCAGGTCAGGACTTATATTCGGACGGAGAAGTCGAAAAAGAATTATTGAACATTGTGAAAAAATATCCACGATCGGAATATAATAAAATAATATCGGAGCGAAAATCATGGCCGATTTTATATCATCTATCACATATAAGAGGAAATATCTTAAGACAAATAAAAATGATTGGATCGGAGTCTGTTTTGGAGATTGGTTCCGGATGTGGTGCAATTACAACAACAATAGCTGAACAAGCTGCTAAAGTTACATGTGTTGATTTGTCGAGGACTAGAAGTTTAATTAATGCTTATCGAAATCAAGATTTTTCAAATATTGAAATTGTAGTTGGAAATTTTGAAGATATCGAAAAAAAAATTACTGAATTGTATGATGTTGTTACATTGATTGGAGTATTTGAATATGCAGCATATTATATTCACTCTGATGATCCTTATCATGAATTCTTAAACATGGTTTTAAAACATATAAAATCGGGTGGGAAACTTTTAATTGCCATAGAAAACCGTCTGGGGTTTAAATATTTTGCAGGGTGTAGGGAAGACCATCTGGGGACGTTTTTTGAAGGAATAGAAGGTTATAAAAACAAAAAAGGTATCCAAACATTTAGCAAGAAGGAGTGGCAAGATATTTTTAAAAAAAGTGGAGTAGAAAATTATACATTTTATTATCCGTATCCAGATTATAAATTCCCAATGTATATTTTTAGTGATGACTATCTTCCGAAGAAAGAGGAATTGAATATTAATTATCAAAATTTTGATAGAGATAGAATAGTTCTGTATGACGATGACAAAGTATATCAGACATTGCTGGAAAATGGACTTTTTCAAGAGTTTTCAAATTCATATCTAATTGAGATACAAAAAGGAAAGGAATAAAATGTATCAAGTTGTTTATACAAAATATTCAAATGAAAGATCCGAAGAATTTTCTTTATTTACAAAGATATTAGAAAATGAAGGGAAGCAAAAAATTGTTGTGAAAATTCCTGAAACCCAAAGAGGATGGAGACATATAGAAAACATAAAAAAAAATTATGTTGGTTTAAAACAAATTTATGAAAAGAATGGAATTTATATAAACAAATGTGAATTAAATAATGAGGGGATACAATTAGAGTATCTTGAAGGAAAAACATATGAGGAAATTGTTGATGAAATTTTAATAAAAAATGGGGTAGATGCTGCTATTCAAATGATGCGCAAATATATGGAATTAGTTGTTATAAAAGAACAATTATCTAAATTTAAGGTGACGCAAGAATTTGAAAGGATATTTGGAAAAGTAGAATTGCCCGTTAATCAAATGTCATTATCAGTTACAGATATTGATATGATTATGTCGAATATGATTTGTAATGGGGGAACATATTATTTAATTGATTATGAATGGACGTTTGATTTTCCGATTCCGGTTAAATATGTTATTTATAGAATTATTCATTATTATATAGAATGCAATTCTATAAGAAAAAAAATAAAAGAACGCAATATATATGAAAAATTTGAATTGACGGAGGAAGAAATAAAGTGTTTTGAACAAATGGAACAAAATTTTCAGCTATATATTCAAGGGGATCGAATTCCTATTCGAGATATGCATCATAGTATTTCTCCGGGAAATTTTAATGTTCAGGACATAATACAGAAAAAAATAAATGAGAAAGAGGAAAGAAAACTTCAAGTTTATTTTTCTTATGGAGAAGGGTATAGAGAAGAAAATTCAAAATTATATTCATTTGATGATAAAAATGTAAAAGGCTGGATTGATGTTCCAGCAGATGTTACAGATATCAGAATAGATCCCGGAACAAAAAAAGGAATTTGCATTATAAAGTCATTGTCAACAGAACCGAATGATGTTGTAATTCCTTTTAGCACAAATGGATATAAAATATCTGATAGATTGATTTTTTTTGAGAATGATGATCCTTATTTTGCTATTGTGAATCATGATCAGATGGAAAAAATATATATTAACTATGAAATGGAGAGGGTTTCGTTAGAACTATTGAATGAGCTCATATCAGATTGTAATGCATATAAAAATAAGTTAAATAATGTTGAAATAAATTTAAAAGACAAATTAGAGGAATCCGAGAGATATAAAAAAGAAATCGAGAAATATAAAAATGAAATCAAAAGTTGCATAGAAGAAAAAAACAACCTTTGTACTCAATTAAATGAAATAAAATGGTGGGAAATTGCAATCGGGAAAATTATAAATAAAATTGTACACAAGATATCAAAAAAATAGAGGAAAATTATGGGAATATTAACATGGCGAAATATAGCGAGAGCAGTAGAGGTATGGAAGGATGAGGGATTAGCTTCTCTCCTATATAAATTTAAAAAACTTAGTAAACAAAAAAGTATTTATGAAGAATGGATTCAACAGAATGAAGCTGATATTTTGAAAACTGATAAATTAGAGTGGTATCCCAAGATATCAGTAGTAGTACCTGTCTATAATGTTGATGATAGCATGTTGGTAGAGTGCATAGAATCTGTTAGAAAGCAGACATACTCTAATTGGGAATTGTGCCTTGTTGACGATTGTTCTACAATGGAAAATGTCGGAAAAACATTAAAATTATATGAACACGAAGAAAAAATAAAAATAGCATATCATACGAAGAACGAGCATATTTCGAAAACCACTAATGATGGAATTTCCATGGCTACAGGGGAATTTATAGGACTTATGGATTGTGATGACTATCTTTCGCCGAACGCTTTGTATGAAATGGCAAAAATGTTGAATAAACATCCAGAATATGATTTCATTTATTCGGATGAGGATAAAGTCGATGAAAGTGGAAAGGAAAGAAAAGACCCATTTTTTAAGCCGGATTGGTCTCCAGATACATTTATGTCCTATATGTATACATGCCATTTCTCCATTTTTAGAAAAAAAATTTTGGATGAATTAGGTGGAGAACGTGTAGGGTATGAAGGATCTCAAGATTATGATTTGGTATTGAGATTGATGGAAAAAACTATGAAAATTGGGCATATTCCTAAAATATTATATCATTGGAGAATGCGTAAAGAATCAACTGCAAGTGGAATGGCAGCGAAACCTTATATCAAAAATTCTACCATAAAGGCGAAAGAAGATGCACTAAGAAGAAGGAAAATTAAGGGACATGTAGAATGCATTGAAGATATTACGCAATATAGAGTTGTTTATGAGCCGCAGGGGAATCCATTGGTTAGCATCATTATTCCGTCTAAAGATAATTTTAAAATATTACGACAATGCGTGTATTCAATAAAAAATAACACGAAATATAATAATTATGAAATCATTATTGTGGATAATGGTAGTTCGGATGAGAACAAAAGGTTATATCAAGAACTTGCAGAAAATAATAACTGTATATATTATTATGAAAAAAAAGAATTCAATTTTTCATATATGTGTAATATAGGTTCAAAAATCGCGAAGGGGGAGTATTATCTTTTCTTGAATGATGATATAGAAATTCCTACATCACAAAAAGAATGGATCAATAGAATGCTGGGACAGGCTCAGATTTCTTATACTGGTGCTGTTGGTGCAAAATTGTTATATCCAGGGACAAATTTAATTCAGCATGCAGGAGTGTTAAATCTTCATATAGGTCCAGGGCATGCGTTTCATAAATTTGATGATAGTTTGAATTGCTACTGGGGAAGAAATATTTTAGATTATAATTATACTATTGTTACAGGAGCTTGCTTATTACTAAAATGTGATAAATTTTATGAGATTGACAGATTTGATGAAGGGTTTCCTGTAGCTTATAATGATGTTGATTTATGTTTTAAGTTAGTTGAAAAAGGATATTATAATGTATTACGGAATGATGTAATACTTTTTCATCATGAATCAATTAGTAGAGGGTATGATATAAGTGAAGAAAAAAAACAGCGACTTCAAAAAGAAAGAGAACATTTGTATCAAAAACATCCTAATTTTATAGATTATGACCCTTGTTACAATCCAAATCTCACGCAGGATAAGGGCGATTGTTCCTATAACATGGAAGAAAAAATTATTTTTTCTGAAGTAGAAGAAGTAGATTATAATTTAATAGAGAAATCACCTAAATTGGATGCCCAGTATGTAATAGATGAAATGTTTGAGAGTAATAAGATGATTAAAATAAGAGGATGGATATATAATAGAAATGTAAACACAAGAAAGGTAAAACCCAAATTACTTTTGATTAGTGAAGATAAAAAAATATGTTATCGAATAAATACATGCAAAGAATATCGTCCGGATTTAGGAAAGGCAAAAATAGGAAAAGGTAGTTCTTTTGCTGGATTTGTTGCAGTTGTGGATAATGATAAAATAAAACATGGAAAATACATACTGAATATTGTGTATGGAAACGTGAATGTGGATACAGGAGAATGCATGGAATTTAAAGATGTATCATAATATTTTTAATGTAGGAATTTCACGCGTTTTTTGTTTTATGACAGAATAAAGGTAATGCGCTTAAATTGAGCGAAAAAGCTGTAAAAATCAAAATTGAATAGAAACTGAAAGGCATTGAATTATGATAGAAACTGAAAGCGTGACGATTGGCAATTTAAAATTAATATTTGCAAAATTTTGAACGTTTTATGGATAGCTAGAAAAAAACATAGAGAAATGAGGGAAAAAGAGTGACTTTAAAAAATAATTTTGTTAAACAACATGATAATATTATTGATAGAATAGTATTTTTAATCTTGATAATCGGTTCTTTTATGCCACGAATAGTGAATTTTGGAACAGGTTTAGATAATTCGGGATTATATGCAGTAAATTATTTTTGGAACAGTGGAGTCATTTTTGGAAGAAATGTATTCTATTCTTATGGACCATTAGGTTTTTTATGCTATACCATGAATGTAGGGCATAATATTATATTGTCACTGCTCTTTTGGGGGATGATTACGTTATTTTTTGCAATATTGTGGTATCAGATTCTTTTTAAGGAGAATTCTTTATGCAGATGGCAGATTGGCTTGGCTGTGATTTTGAGTGTAATGGTAGAATGTTATGCATCTCAAGAGTATTTTCTATATTATATTTTTTTCTTGGCATTTTTATGTGGGGAATATATAAATGAAAAAAATATTTATATATGTGATGTTTTAATTAGCTTTATAGTCTTTATAAAATTTTCTGCACTTATGGGAATATTATCTGGGGTCATTATGGCTATTATTTTAAAATTTATTTATAAAGATAATAATAACAGGTTATTTTTGAAACATTTTATAGGTAGTCTTTTGGTTGCATTTTTATTATTACTTTTGTATACAAAATCATTTAAAGTATTAGCAAATTATATTAAAGGGGGACTAGAAGTTTCAAGCGGCTATGGGAGTGGAATGAGCCTTTGTACATCTTATGAAACATATCTTCTATGGGCTATAGTAATTGTATTGTTTTATATGGTAGAATTGATTTTGTGTTTGATTGAAAAAAAATATAATAATTTTAGATTGCTATGTGTTTTTTTGGGCCCATTATTTATGATGTATAAACATGGGTTTGTGAGAGCGGATGCACATGTTTTTATTTCGTTTCAAGGTTTAATAGTTGTTTTATCATTGTTATTTTTGTTTGCAGATTTTAGGAAAGAAAAATATGGAAATAAATTTATCGTTATATTAAGTGCGATGGCAATAATGTGTATATTGATTAATGATGTAAATATTTCTACAGTTATTTCGACTATAAAAAATAGAACAGTGGATTTGCCAAGTCAATTAGTCAGTATTGTGAACGAGGACATAGGTAATCAAAATGTATTGCCGCAAGAAATTACAACACGTATTGGACAAGATTCTGCAACAATTTACCCATGGAATATTCTTTATAGGGTAAATGCAGATTTTGAGTATAGACCAATGCCGGCGGTTCAAAACTACTGTGCATATACACCATATTTAGATATGAAAGATGCAGAGTTTTTTAGAGGAGAAAATGCTCCAAAATATATAATTTTATCGCTTGAAACAATAGATGGAAGATGGAGCATGATTGAAACACCTCAAACATGGTGGGAGATAAATAAAAATTATTATGTTGATTATTGTGAAAATGATATTTTACTTTTGAAACAAAGAGATGGTAATAGGGAGATATCATTAAAAAATAAAGAAAAATATTCTATTAGTAGAGATGAACAAATTAATGTAAAGAATACGTATGTAAAGGTTGACGCAGAGTTAAGTATGTTAGGAAAGATTGCTAAGTTATTTTGGAAAATTCCAGAGGTGGATATGAATGTACAATATACATCTGGAAAAAGCGAAACACATAGAATTTTATTAGACAATTTGTCGGCAGGAGTAGATCTGTCATCCATTGTTTATGACACAAATTCCTTTGTGGATTATGTGAACTTTGAAGGAAAGCTAAGCAAAGTGAAATCTATATCATTTTCAGGTGTTGGATTAAAATTTTATAAAGATAAATTAGAGATAACAACATATGATGAAAATTATAAAAACAAAGAATGTATTAATAATATACAATTGTATGCATCAGAGGTTTGTTTAGATAATGAAGAAAAAGCTTTAGGTGGAGTACGTTTTTGTACAGACTCATTGCTAAGAAATGATGAAGTAACAGAAATAAAGGGATGGGCTTTTTTAGTAGATGGAAATAATAAAAATACAGATGTATACATATACTCACAAGGAAAATTTTACCTTGCAAATAAGGAAGAAAGGTCAGACGTTTCTGATGCTTACGGAGTGGATGATACAAATATTGGATTTGATATTTGTATACCTAATAAAGTCGACATGTATCAAATATATATCAAAAAAAATGATAAATTATATAAAACAGAGGTGATTAAATGATAGATGTATTTGTACCAGTTTACAATGAAGGCGAAAATATAGAATCGCTATTTGAAGAATTTAAAAAAAAAATCAAATCGGAATTTGAAGTTTTGATTGTTTATGATGCTGATGAAGATAATACGTTACCGGTAATTGAAAAGATTAGAGATAATTATGATTTTAAAGTGAGACTTGAAAAAAATCATTATGGAAAAGGGGCTAATGGAGCATTTAGAACAGGTATGGAAGCAGCAAGGCATGAATATGTCGTGTTTACGATGGCGGATTTGTCTGATAGTATAGAAACCATAGATAAAATGAAAGAATGTCTTGATAAGGGGTACGATATGGTTGCCGGTTCCAGATATATGAAGGGAGGAAAGAAAATAGGAGATTCCTTCATTAAGACTTTTTTATCAAAATGTGCAGGAATAGGCATGCATTTTTTGATAGGAATTCCTATTCACGATATTAGTAATGGGTTTAAAATGTATAAAAAAAGTGTGGTAAATGCGATTACATTAGAGAGTAATCAAGGATTTGAAATCGGTTTGGAACTTACTATGAAAACCTATATTGAAGGTTATAGAATTACAGAGGTTCCAGCAATGTGGCAGGATCGAACCGCAGGAGAATCGCACTTTAAAATGTGGAAATGGTTGCCACTATATTTACATTGGTGTTTTTATGCAATGAATCGACATTGGTTACATGGAGAGCCAAAAAAGAAGGGAAGAAAATATGAGTAATATTTTAATAGTAGGTGCAAGTGGTTTTTTAGGATCGCAATTGCTCTATCGTTTACAAGATAAGAAAAACATAGTTGTTTTTGCTCCATCCCATAAGGAAATGGATGCATTGGATTTACAGTGTGTAGAAAATTACATAAGGGAAAAACAGATAGATTATGTATTCCATACAGCAGCAAATCATGCAGGAGTAGGAACTGGAGTACAGAGGGAATTATTTTTCTTGGAGTCCAATTTGATTATGAACTATAATTTGGTAAAGGCTTCATATGAGAATGGTGTAAAGAAATTTATAACATTTGGAACATCATGTTGCTACAATGATCCGCAGAAAGAAAAATTTAGCGAGACAGATTATTGGAGTAATAAATCAGAGATCGCTTATGGTACATGCAAACGGGTAATGTTGGAGCAATTGCAGCTTCAGGATAAAATGAAGTGGGTATATTTAGTTCCACCAAATTTGTATGGACCTGGAGATCATTTTGGACAGAAAGATACACATTTTGTTCCAGCTACTGTAAAAAAATTTGATGATGCGATTTCAACTGGGAAAAACGAGATTACGGTTTGGGGAGATGGCAGTCAGATGCGAGATTTTCTTTTCATAGAGGATCTAGTGGATGTATTGGAGCAGACACTGGAAATGGATGATTATGACAATGAAATAATTAACGTTGCGACTGGATGTGATACAACAGTAAAAGAGATTGTCCTGTTAATAAAAAAATATTTTGGACATGAAGAAGTAAAAATAAATTGGGATACAACCAAACCGACAGGGGTTGGAAAAAAATCATTGGATAATTCCAAATTTATGAATATTAATCCAAATTATCAATTTACAGATATAGAAAATGGTATTCGAAAAACGATTGAATGGCATTTGAATGGCGATAAATATTGATAAAATTATAGAGGAAGGATACAAAAGAAAATGGTCATTACACAAACACCTTTTAGGATGTCTTTTTTTGGTGGAGGAACGGATTTCCCGGATTTTTATAATGAATATGGTGGAAGCGTTATTTCTACAACCTTTGATAAATATTGTATGGTTTCGGTTGGACATTTGCCACGTTTTTTTGAATACTCAAATATGATTACATACAGTAGAATTGAAAGAACGAATTCGGCAGACGAAATAGAACATCCAGCAGTACGAAATGCAATGAAATACTTGGATATGAGGGAGATCAGAATGTCGTATGAGGCGGATCTTCCAGCCAGATCAGGACTGGGGACAAGCAGTTCTTTTGCAGTAGGAATGTTAAATGCCTTTTATGCATTAAAGGGAAAATATGTAGACAAAAAGAAGTTGGCAGAGGATGCGATTTATTTGGAACGTGTGTTATGCGAGGAAAGTGGTGGCGTTCAGGATCAGATTGCAGCAGCGTATGGAGGCTTTAATCGTATTGATTTCAGTAAGGATGGATTTATAGTAACGCCACTTATTATTCCAAATGAGCGCAAAAGAGAATTAAATGGAAATCTTATGTTATTTTTTACCGGTTTTTCTAGATATGCAAGTGATATAGAAATATCCCGAAAGAAAGCAATGAAGGATAAGACAAAAGAACTCAAAGAAATGCTTGCATTAGTGGATGATGCGCAGAATGTACTTGTGTCGAAAGGATCTTTAAATGAGTTTGGGAGGATGCTAGACCATACATGGAAGTTGAAGCGTGGAATTACCAATAAAATTTCTAATGATTCTATTGATGCTGTATATAAAAGGGCTGTGGAGGCTGGAGCCTTAGGAGGTAAATTATTAGGTGCCGGTGGTGGTGGCTTTATGTTGTTTTATGTTGAAAAGGATAAGCAGGATAATGTGAGAAAAGAATTGGAAGATTTGTTATATGTGCCATTTGAATTTGAAAATGGTGGTACAAGGATTATGTATTACAATGCCGAAGAATATGATATACTTTAACATGATTGATATTATACGAGTGGAGGAATAAAAATGAAAGCATTAATTACAGGAATTACAGGCATGGTTGGATCACATCTTTGTGATTTTTTATTGGAAAATACAGATTGGGATGTCTATGGAGTATGTAGATGGAGAAGCCCGTTAGATAATGTCGAGCACTTATTAGAGAGAGTAAATAATAAAGACAGAGTATTTTTTGAATACGCAGACTTGAATGATCAGGTATCACTTATTACAGTTATTCAGAATGTGAAACCAGATTATATTTTTCATTTGGCAGCACAGAGTTATCCACTTACAAGTTTCACAGCTCCAGTGGATACATTGAATACAAATATTTTGGGAACCTGTCGACTGTTGGAAAGCGTACGTTTGACAATGGAACAAGATTCGGAATACAAACCAATTATTCATGTATGTGCTTCCTCAGAAGTGTTTGGAAAGATTCCACCGGAAAAGAAACCAGAAACTGGAATTAATGAAGAATGTCCATTCCATCCGGCTTCCCCATATGCAATTTCAAAGGTGGGAACGGATCTTCTTGGCAGATATTATGCAGAAGCATATGGCATGACGGTTATGACCACAAGAATGTTTACACATACAGGACCAAGACGAGGAGATGTATTCCATGAGTCTACATTTGCAAAACAGATTGCGATGATTGAAGCGGGGCTGATTGAGCCAGAAGTTAAAGTTGGTAACTTAAAGTCTTTGAGAACCTATGCAGACGTAAGAGATGCGGTACGTGCTTATTATATGCTTGTGACGGTAAATCCGATTGCTGGGGAATATTATAACATTGGTGGATCTTATACTTGTGAGGTAGAAGATACATTGAATACCCTTATTTCACTTTCTACTGCGAAAGATAAGATCAAAGTTGTTACAGATCCTGAGAGATTGCGTCCGATCGATGCAGATTTACAGATTCCGGATTGCAGAAAATTTAAAGAACATACTGGCTGGGAACCACAGATCCCATACGAACAGACAATGGAAGATTTGTTAAATTACTGGAGAGAGCGTGTGAAAAAGGGTAATTTTTTAACACGTTAGAAAAAGGATAAAAATATGTTGATTGAAAAATTAAAGACGGATTTCGAATTCCAAGATGAGAGAGGCACATTGACGCAACTTGTGAGGAGAGGGTATTCACAGGTGAATGTCATAACCTCAAAGGGCGGGATGTTACGTGGAGGACATTACCACAAATTGAATACAGAAGCTTTTTTTATTGTAAGTGGAAGTTGCAAGGTTACGGCATATAAAGGAGAAGAAAAGGAAGAATTTGAGTTTAAAGCTGGAGATTTTTTTCGGGTTTCTCCATATGTTTTTCATGAGTTTTATTATTATGAGGATACCTTGCTGGTGAGTATGTATTCTCTTGGTGTCGAACTTGATGATGGAACCAAAGATACATATACGGAATAGACAGGAAATACATTATGATAAAATTGATAAATAGACTTTTGATAAAGTACAAAGAATTGATACGTTATGGTGTATGTGGACTGATCACTACCGCAATTAATGTTATAGCATTTCATGTCTGCTATGAAATTTGTGGGATTCAGTTATTGATTTCCAATACAATTGCGTGGATATTAGCGTTTTTATTTGCTTTTATCAGTAATAAGCTGTGGGTATTTGAAAGCAAGGAGTGGACAGGGAAGAAAGCTGTTACAGAAATGGTTGGCTTTTTAGTTGCCAGATTAGCTACATTGGTGTTAGATACATTTTTGATGTGGCTTATGGTGGACATGATGACCATGAATGGCACACTTTCCAAGGTCATTTCCAACGTTATTACAATTGTTATTAATTATTTGGCGAGTAAGTTTATTATTTTCAAGAATAAAGAAAAATAAAAATATAGTATATGCCGGTGGATTAGCATCGGCATATACTTTTTTAGGAATGCTTTAAAACGTTAAAACGAAAAAGCAAAAAAGGAAATTGTATTTTATGATGAAATTCGATATACTTGATACAGAAAGTGAAATAGAACGAAGAAAGCGGGTATAACATATGAAAACAGTAATTATGGCAGGAGGAAAAGGCACACGTATTTCTTCTGTGGCAAGTGATATCCCGAAACCGATGATTCAGGTGGAGGGAAAACCGGTATTGGAGCATGAGATTGAGTGTCTGCGAGAGCAGGGATTTGATGATATTATAATTACAGTAAGCCATCTTGGAAATATTATTATGGATTATTTTGGAGATGGTTCTGCAATTTCACCAGTGACAGGAAAAACATTTGGTGTACATATTGAATATTATTTTGAGGAACAGCCGCTTGGAAATGCAGGGGCATTGTTTCAGATCAAGGATAAATTAGATTCTGATTTTTTATTGTTAAATGCAGATGCTATGTTTGATGTGGATTTTAACCGGTTTGTGGATTTTCATAAATCACATGGGGGACTAGTTACTTTATTTACTCATCCCAACAGTCATCCATATGACAGCGGTGTGATTATTGCGGATGAGCATGGTGCAGTGGAACGCTGGTTGACGAAAGAAGATGACCGTCCGAAATATTATCGGAATTGTATCAATGCCGGACTTCATGTGATCAGTCCAAAGATTTTGGAGACAGACATTATGACGTCAAAGGTGGATCTGGATCGTCAGCTTTTGAAGCCGTTGGCTGGAACTGGTAAGATGTTTTGTTATAATAGCCCAGAGTATGTCAAGGATATGGGGACACCGGATCGGTACTATTCGGTTTGTGAGGATTTCAAAGAGGGAAGGGTAAAAGGGAAAAACCTGGTGAATAAACAGAAAGCAGTTTTTTTGGATCGGGATGGTACTATTAACAAATACATTGGTTTTTTGAGAGACCTTGATGATTTTGAACTGATAGATGGTGTTGCATCTGCGATTAAAGCAATTAATGTTTCCGGGTATCTTGCTATTGTGGTTACAAATCAGCCGGTAATTGCCCGTGGAGAGGTAAGTTTTGAAGAACTGCAGGAAATTCATAATAAGATGGAAACGCTATTGGGAGAACAGGGAGCTTATGTGGATGCAATTTATTATTGCCCACATCATCCGCACAAGGGATATGAAGGTGAAAGACCGGAATTGAAAATAGAATGCGATTGCAGAAAACCGAAACCGGGCATGCTGTTGCAGGCAGCAAAGGATTTTAATATTGATTTGGAACATTCATGGATGATTGGTGATGGAGAAAATGATATTGCAGCAGGGAAAAATGCGGGGTGTCACACGGCTTTGATTGCCACAGATGAGCATGATTATGGACAGGAGGTTTCTGTCACATCACTTTATGAATTTGTGGAACGATATATTTGTCAGGAGGAGAAGTAAAATGAGCGGTTTTGAGCAGAACAAACAGGTAAATATTTTGGTAGAGCGTTATCCGCAGTTGGATGTTGTGAAGGATGCAGTGATTGCAGCATATAATATTATGGAGGCTTCTTATGAAAAAGGTGGGAAGCTTCTGGTAGCTGGCAATGGAGGGTCTGCTGCGGATGCGGAACACATTGTAGGAGAATTGATGAAAGGGTTTAAACTTCCGCGTAAGACGTCTGACGATTTTGCAGAAAGACTTGTAGAAGTGGATGCAGAACTGGGACAGGTTCTTTCGCAGAATTTACAGGGCGCACTTCCAGCAATTGCATTGGATGGACATCCTGCTTTATCAACTGCATATATGAATGACTGTGAACCTTTGCTATGCTTCGCTCAGCAGGTCAATGGATATGGTACTTTAAATGATGTGTTTCTTGGAATTTCCACTAGTGGCAATAGTAAGAATGTGTTGTATGCTGCCGTAACAGCTAAAGCAAAGGGAATGAAAGTGATTGGATTGACCGGACAAAAAGATAGTGCATTGCGCCAGATGAGTGATGTGTGCATTCAGGTTCCACAGACGGAAACTTATATGATTCAGGAACTGCATTTGCCGGTTTATCATTGTTTGTGTTTGATGTTGGAGGAGAGGTTTTTTGAAAAGAAAGATTAAAGTTTAATAGAGCATTTGCCATTAAAAATTTATTATTTGGGGGATTTGGATATTTAGGGCTTTAGTTCGTTGTATCTAAGTTACAGCAATTTCTGACTAAGAAGTTATCGCAATGGAAAATAAAGATTATTATAGGGGAAGAGATATAATTAAAATTGCTGATCTTATAATATTGAATGTGTTATTACACTAGCAAACAGATGTATGCGTTATTAAAAATCTAGCGTTGGATATAATATTGAGAGGTTACGACATAGGACAGATTGAATGAGATAGTAAAATAAACAAATATAAAGAAGGAAGCAATATGGAATATGGTAATAGGATTGAAAAAGAAAATATATCTAGAGCGATTGAAGAAAATATACAGTGTTTAAATGAGATTTTTGAGCAAATGGAGATGGGATGTTTTTCAATTTTTGCAGGTGCTGGATTATCTATTGCGTCAGGCTATGTCGATTGGAAAAGATTATTAGCTCCCATATGCAAGTTAATGAGAGTGGATAATGGTGGAGATTTAACTGAAATTGCACAATTTTATAAAGATAAATATGGAAGACAGGGATTAAATAATATTCTATTTAAAGAGTTTTCAAAAATTCCAAAGAATAATGAAAATATACAAATTTTAGCAAAACTTCCGATAAGTGATTATTGGACGACAAATTATGATGATGTAATTGAAGTTGAGTTAAAACGAAGAGGCAAAATTGTGCATAAAATTGAATTTCAGGATTCTTTTAAATATCATAATCCTCAAAGTGATGTTACACTTTATAAAATGCATGGTGATAGAGAACATCCTGACAATATTGTATTAACGAAGGAAGACTATCAGGAATATGATAAAAAAAGAGGTCTCTTTACAAGACTTTTGGCGGTGGAATTAGTTCGAAAATCGTTTTTATTTATTGGATTTAGTTTTAATGATCCTAATTTGGAGCGAATTTTGAGTATGGCGAAAAGTTCTGTTGATAGCTCTATCATTTCTAAACATTATTGCTTTATGAGAAGAGTTCAACCATATGATTATTTAGACAAAGATTATAAAATTAGTGATATGAACTTTGAAAAATATATTAAAGATAAATCGTATCAAGGATTAAAGATTGAAAGTTTGAAGAGAAATTATAATATTCATACCATATTGGTGGATGATTTTGAGCAAATAACATTCATGCTTCAATATTTATATGATAAGCATGCAATGAATAATGTGTTTATCTCTGGAGGAATTAATCCTAATAATTTGATAGATTATGGTGAATTTAACAAAGTTGGTAATGAGGAGAATGAGATGAATAGAGCTCAAAGTTTTTTGACATTACTTGGGAAAAAATTAGTCGAAAATAATTATGCAATATATACTGGGTTTGGAGCTGGCGTTGGTAATTATATTCTATCAGGAGTGCTTTCAGAGCAAAATATAACTATACAAAAAGTTGATGATACAAATCAAAAAATACATATATGTAGCATGATTAATTTATCAGATGAACATAAGAAAGTAATTAGAGAACGTCTTATTGAGCAATGTGGTAGTACAATTATTGTTTTTGGATACAGTGCTGAGAAAAATGGTCAGGGAGGTGTTTATAAAGAGTATTTATATTCTAAGGAAAATGATAATTTTATTATTCCAATTCCAGCTACAGGATATGCGGCAGAAGATATTTATAAAGATATGGAAAAAATATTAGGCCATCATAAAGAATATGAAGTTTTGAAGGATAATAAGGCTGACGTTGAAGAAATTGTTGATAATGTTATTAAATTATTAAACTATAATAGGTATAAGAGAGAAAGTAGACTTTCTAGTAAATTATTTAATAGTATTTCAACATATGGTGTGAGGGTATTTATAAGTTATTATTACAATAGGGATAATGAGATTGCTAAACAGATATATGATATAGTTAATAGGGACTGTTTTAATCAATTTACAGTAATTATGGAAGAACAAAAAAAGGACGGAGATAATGAGATTAAACGATGGGTTGATAAGCAGTTAGAGAGTGCAAAAATAACTATTCTTTTAATAAGCAATGATACATTGGAAAGAGAATATGTTTCTTATGAGTTGGAGAAAAGTATACAAAATAAAAATGCTATTATACCTATTCTTATTGATGATAATATTAATAATTATAAGACTGAACAGCTGAAATTAATACGGAGGAAACTTAAAACTTTAGGGATAGGAAAAAATGTTGTAATAAAAAAATGGTATGCTGAAAAAGGTGTGGAGAATATTGTAACATGGATTTATGAGGCATATTCATAAAAGTAATTTACTATGAAACAAGGAGAAAAAGACACAGAAACAAGGGGCAATGCCATTAAGCCAGTTGTTCGAGAGCCCAGTTGTTGTCAAATATTCGATATTTTGAACTCAAAAAGCCCAAAAACAGGCATGCCCAAAAGACAGATGCTGTCCATCTGCCGAAAAGAAGGATATTAATGCAAGAGGCAATGCCATTAAGCCAGTTGTTCGAAGTTTTGTTCGATAGCTCAGTTGTTGTCAAATATCCGATATTTTGAACTCAAAAAGCCAAAAACAGGTATGCCAAAAAGACAGATGCTGTCCATCTGCCCAAAAGAAGGATATTCAGTTGCAGAACTTACCGATATCCAAAATGAATTGCGCTGATTCCACGGAGAGGCCGTTGAAACTGCCGGAACCTGTCTTTCACTGCGTGGACATATTTCATCATCAGCCGGATAATATCGATGTGCCTGCCGGAATCCCTGCGCATGAAGAACTTTCTGGCTGTTTTTAATGAAAGTACAGAAGCCCGGCCGCATGTTTGAGATAGCGGAAAGAAACTTCAATGCCCCATCGCCAGTGATAGCATTCCCGGATATCGTCCAGAGTAAATGAGAAGGGAAGGTTGGTAATGAGATATTCATATGTATTCTCAGTGGTTTTGATCTTAACAACGCGAAACTGCAGGAAATAAAGATGACTGTGGTTTTTCCTGAGAAGCTCATAAAAATGAGGGGTATTTTTACTGGGATTGATGTAGCGGTAAACATCTGACTGGCTTTTCATAATATTTGTGGATTTATCCGTAAAAAAGCGCTTTATCGTAACATCGAATTCTTCAAGATCATCCGGAAGCTCAGATGCATAATAAGAAAGAATGCTTTTCGGGGAAGATGGTGATTTTACACGGAAAACGTAACCCAGGTTTTTGAGCTCACAGTGGAACAGGAGATCATAGGATTCGTAACCGCGGTCTGCAGTTATAATATATTTTTGCGGGTCATCGGGTGTGAAATGATCCAGCATGGAGTGGAGCGCTTCACGCTCATCCGGCTGTTGTCCGGGCTGTATGACGACATCAAGGAAGGCTTTGCTGATAACATCAACAAAACCATTTAAGTGCATGTGGTTGTAACCTTTATAGTCGATAAGCCGGGGCTTATTATAGTCCTCGATAATATCAGAATTGGTAGCATAGACAACGTGGCACCCATCGCAGGCGAGAATACAATGGTCTTTGAATTTGTCCGTAGTGGATGGAAAAGAAGATGAGAATTCCAAAAAAAGGTATTCAAAAGCAGAGAGGGAAATCTGTCTGCGGCGCTGGCAGAAAGCAGACTGTGAAGGGATAAGGTCAGGGTCCAGGTCAAAGTAATCCATGATCTCATCATTCGTGCTGCCTTTCCCCATGCTTATGATCAGACGCATGGTATCATAAAAAGATAGTTTCCCAAGATGCTGGCGTGTAAAATCGTGGCCAGGATTTTGGGAAAAGAGCCAGTGATGTTCAGCCATGGATAAGATGATAGAATTCAATTTTTCTTTTACATTTGACGGATAATGGTTCATAATAAAAATGTGCCTCCTTAGTTTTGCAGGGTTTTGGGATAGAATGATTCGTGGTGGAATCAATTCCCTTTATAAACTAAGGGGTCACCTTGTTGTCCCAATGGACAACAAGGTGACCGCACATTTTTTATTGTATGTCAATAGAAAAATGCAAAAAGAAACATAAAATATGTTACATAAATGTTAAATAAGTGCCAGCCCCAAAATAGAACAAAATACGAAAAGCTGTGTGTTGTCAGGGGTATAATAATTTTAAAAAAAGTGCTGTTAAGATAGAAAAGCTAAATGGCATTGAAATAAAAGGGGTCTGACCCCATTAAATAAATATAAACTTTTTAAATGTGGTACTGGTTGCCGGAATTACGGCATCCGAAGCAGATGCATTTTTGTTGCATGTTACCACTACGCCAAGTGTGGCATATGTAGTCCGTGATTTCTCTGGCTACCAGATCTTACGATGGGATGCGCGTGGGATGGATTATTCCAACGGAAGTACGTTTAATATTGCAAAGAGTGTGTTTGATGCGCTTGGTACC
>ENA-ORRO01000101-ORRO01000101.1-human-gut-metagenome-genome-assembly--contig:-NODE-101-length-69247-cov-3.766360_pt1 | contig 69247 bp, 70 predicted proteins | sample MGYA00242176_ERZ509136 | MGnify/ENA primary metagenome ERZ509136 (study PRJEB26280, sample SAMEA2338644) | human gut metagenome | biome: human gut; feature: human-associated habitat; material: faeces...
GAATTTTTATATTTTCATGAATAATTCAGGTATTATTTTTTTATCACTTGTATCACATAACTTTTCCAAAAGCTGCAACATATCCATCAACGCCCAAATATCTTTTGCTCTTTCAAACGGACTTACATATTGTATAAGCCCTAAATTATAGATTTCTTCAAAATTATTTGCACTCACTTTAAAACATGAAGGCATTTCCCCTGTAGTCTTAACTACATTTAAAAAATTGATTTTCCCTTGTAAATCTCTACACTCCTCATTCAAAGCCCTTAATCTTTTCTCACTCACCTCTCTTAAATTTGATCCACACAAAACTTCTTTGACATCATCCAAACTAAAACCTAAACTTACCATTACCCTTATATTCCATAATTGAATCAAGTCATCTTCATCAAACTCTCGATCTTTTCCCTTTTCATTTCTTAAAATCACTCCTTTCTTTTCATATCTACGAATCATATTCCTTGTGATTGACATATGATCTTCAATCCATTTCACCTTATATTTCATAGTGCATGACTCCTTATACAATCTACAGCCTTGTTCCAAGAACAACGCAAGCAAAAAGTTATTTCTTCTATCCTCCTTCCACACTTTTTTGCCATAAGAGCCCTTGCAGATTTCGCGAACAAAAAAAAGCGGCATAATGACCGCATTGAGTTTAAAGAATAATAATGTTAATATATCCACATGAACTTAGAAAAATGGATCGAAGAAAAATTTAACACAACAAAATATACACTTGAAAAAACAGATAAAGGCATTAGTAACTACAACTATGTATTAACAATCAACGACACCAAATACATGATACGTGTACCTAAAAAGAATCATGAATCACTTGGCTTACAACATGAACACGAAAAGGAAATTTTGCCACTTGTTTCCGATTTGGATGTGCCCACTATTTTATTCGACGAAAAAGAAGGCATTAAAGTCACTCGTTATATTGAAAATGTTGAAACATTTGATGAATGTAAAGACAAAGACAAATTCGCAAGGTGTGCAAATTTAATGAAATCTCTTCATAACAAAAAAGCTCCTTTATTTATTTTTAACCCTTTTGGAAAAATTGAATTTTATAAATCACAAATCAAAGAATGTATCCTATCTTTTCCAAATGAAGAAAACTTTTTAGAAGCATTAAAAAAAGAATATAAACCAAATACACTATGTCATAACGACTTTGTACAAGGAAATATTCTTTACAGCGATACAAAAGACTATTTGATTGACTATGAATATGCAGCTAAAAACGATTATCGCTTTGATATCGCCAGTTTCTTTTCAGAGAACAATATTCACTACATTGACCAAAGAGATCAATTCTACCAAACCTATTTTGATGGAGAAATCGATCCAATGATCGATGTACAAGTGCAGGCATTTGAAAGAATGGAAGATATTCTTTGGGGATATTGGGCAAATATGCTTTATGAACAAAGAGGCGAACAAATCTATTTTGACATTGCCAAAGACAAAGAAAAACATTACAGAGGCTAAATTGCCTCTGTTTTTTCATCTATATCCATAAATTCTTCTTCTGATAAAGAAACCGTTAAATACATGTCATTACCAATGATTTGTTTGGCCCCCTTATCATTACATAACCGTTTTGCCTTTTCATAATAACATTCTGGCAACAACATAGGATTACATAAAATACCATTATATTCACAAATCACAATATGCTTTCCATCTTGAATGGAAGCCATTTTCTTTAACGTATCCAATTTTAAATATGGCATATCTGCAACCATCAGTATGCATGCATTATTTTGACAAGCACCCACACCTAAAGCGATAGAATGACCTTGACCATATTCAGGATGATCATTCATAACGACACGATAACCTAAAGTTTCAGCCATTTCTTTTATCTTTTCATATTGTGTGACAACTATCACATCCAAAAAAGCACTTGCCTTATCAAAAGCATATTCAATAAGTTTCTTACCATGAAATTCGTACAAAAGTTTATTTGAAACAAAGCGTCTGGAAAAACCAGACGCTAAGATAATCAAAGAAATATTATTCATTTTCTTTTCCTAATAACACTCTTTCAGCAGTAATAGGCAAAGTACGAACCTGCACTCCCGTCGCATGTTTTATAGCACTAGCGATTGCACTTGTTGGCGTATTAATAACAACTTCACCAATAGATTTTGCACCAAAAGGACCATTGTCTTCATAGCTGCTTTCAAACTCAACACGAACGCTAGGAACATCTACTCTTGTTGGTAACTTATACTGCAAAAAGTTACGATTACGCATCTTACCCTCATTTGAGTATGTGATATCCTCACTTAAAGCCATACCAATACCTTGTACAATACCACCTTCAGCTTGTACTCTGGCAAGATTTGGATTGATAACTGTACCACAATCAACTACAGAAACATAATCATGAACCTTAATTTCTCCAGTTAACTTATCTACATCTACTTCCGCAATACCAACCATAAATGGAGGCGGACTTGTAGGTGACATGTGAGAGTCACTGGCAATCAATGCTTTTGCGATACCACCATTGAAACATGTATCCGCAAAATCAGCCAAACTCATTTCATGCGCATGATCTAATGTATTAATTTTCTTACCATCAAATTCAATATCTTCTTTATCCACATTAAAGAATCCGGCCGCTGCTTCTAAAATAGAATTTCTTAATTTTTCACAAGCCTTTACTACAGCCATACCTGTTACATACGTTGTACTTGATGCATAAGAACCCGTATCATATGGTGCATGGTCTGTATCCAATGAACTAGTGACAACTTGATCTACATCACAATCCATGCATTCCGCAACCATTTGGGCAAGAATCGTATCACAACCCGTACCCATATCTGTAGCACCAATACTTAATGTATAAAAACCATCATCTTGTAGTTTAATTTCAACAGAACCTACATCAAGTCCCGAAATACCACTACCTTGCATAGATAAAGAAACACCTAAACCACGAACAAAATCCCCCATATCACGTCTTAAAGGTTTATTCTTGTAGTCAATCATTTCCATAGCTTTTTCTAAACAACGATCCAACGCACACGCATTCAATTCTTCATTATAATATTGCGATAACACTTCATTTTCACGCGTCATATTTTTAAAACGGATTTCACAAGGATCCATATTCAATTCATCGGCCAATTCATTAATAATAGATTCAACCGCAAACTGACCTTGCGTAGCCCCATATCCTCTATAAGCACCTGCACGCATTGTATTTGTATAAACTACATCATATGTAAAGCGGCTTGCCTTTACATGGTTATATAAAGGCAAAGATTTATGTCCTGCCAAACCAATTGTAGTTGGACCATGTTCACCATAAGCACCTTGATTTGATAATGTATATAAATCAATCGCTTCAATCTTTCCATCTTTTGTAGCACCAATACGAACATGCATTTTCATTTCATGTCTTGAGTTACTAGCCGCAAAAGTTTCTTCACGGGTATAAACGATTTTACTTGGCTTTTTAAGTTTCCACGTAACAAATGCAGTAAAAATTTCACAACAAGCCGTTTGTTTAGCCCCAAAACCACCACCAATTCTTGGCTTGATCACATTGATTTTTGATTTTGGAATTTCTAAAGCATTACTTAAAATTCGACGAACATGGAAAGGAATCTGTGTAGAACTTACACAGTTCAAACGACCGTATGTATCAATATAACAATATGAACGCATTGTTTCCATCATTGCCTGTGCATTAGCTTTTGTATGATAATCTCTTTCTAAGACTACATCACACTCTTTTAATACGGCATCCACATCACCAACAACACTTTCTCCACTGCTGACAATATTACGCTTTACATCATTACCAATCTCACAAAGACACTTATAATCTTCTTCTTCATGAACCACGATTGTATTATCAATCGATTTTTCAAAATCCAACAATGGTTCTAATACTTCATAATCTACTTTAATAGCTTTTAAAGCACGATCCACACAATCCTCATTAGCTCCTGCAACAATTGCCACTTCATCTCCTACATAGCGAACTACATTTTCTAGGATTCTACGATCATAAGGACTAGGTTCAGGATATGATTGACCTGCCAATGTAAAGCGAGAAGTTGGAACATCCTCATATGTATATACAGCTTCAATTCCAGGAATTCTTTTCGCAATGGAAGTGTCAATACTTTTAATTTTCGCATATGCATGTGGACTTCTTAAAAGTTTGACAATCAAACAATCCTTAGGTGCTAAATCATCACAATATACAGGCTGCCCTGTAACTAAAGCCATCGCATCCTTTTTGATGACACCTTTTCCTACACTATTCATGATTTTCGCCTCGACTTAAGTATGCCTTAATAGCACGCATTTGCGACATATATCCAGAACAACGACATAAATTGCCGGCTAAATAAGCACGAATTTCGTCATCGCTCGGATCGTGTAATTCTTTTTCCATTGCCAAAACATTCATAATAAATCCCGGTGAACAAAAACCACATTGTTCAGCCCCTTGTTTAGCCATAAACATACCGAATTCACTGGCTTCTTTTTGAAGGCCTTCAAGTGTCGTAATTTCATGACCATCACATCGAACAGCTAATGTACTACAAGAAAGAATTGGTGTTCCATCTTTCCACACTGTACACAACCCACAGTTTGCGGTATCACACCCTCTTTTCACGCTGTAACAACCATGATCTCTTAGCCAGTCTAACAATAAAGTTTGTGGCTGTACATCATCCTGAATCAATTTTCCATTCACTTTAATTTTAACCAACATAAGACTCTACCTTTCTCAATAACTTCTGAGTTAATCCCTCAACAAGTTTTTCTCTATATTCCTTACTTCCACGCATATTATCTGCACAATATACATCTAGATCAATATGATCTAAATCGCAGTTATACACTTTCGCAATGGCAGGTCTTGCCCCAAAACAGAAACGATAGTGATCTGCATATTTTGTACAAGACGCATTTAATACACTTAAATCCGTAGCACTTTTTCTTACTGAAACAAAGGCACTTGGCAAATTCGTCTTCTTTACATAAATGTATTCTACTATATCCTTTTCATATGGAAGACTTATGAATTCTTCAAGTGAAATACGACCATGTGCATGTGTTTGTACATCACACTCTAAACATAACAAGCTACAGATGACATCACTAAAACTAAAGCGTGAATATACACTTCCTCCAATTGTCGCCAAATTCCTTAATTGCACGCCGACAATATCCTTTACGGCATCTCTAAACACATGACAAGTTGCTTTATTAAATGATTCATGTGTTTCTAATTGGCGTAAAGTTACCATGGCTCCAATTTTAAATTCAGCATCATCTTCTTCAATTTGGTCCAAACCTAGTTTACTCAAATCGATAGCAGTTGGAATTTGAATATCTTCCATCTTTAACCAAATCATACCGCCCAAAATCATATTCTTCTTATTTTTTGTTAATAGCGCATACGCCTCATCCAAAGATTCTGGCGTCGCATAATTCATTATTCTTAACATAATGGATACGCTCTCTTTCTTTACTAAAATTTTAACACAAAAAGAAAGTGTTAAACACAATGTTTAACACCTATTTATTAGTCTTTTTTGCCAGGCAAAATTAAATTTAATACGGTTGCGATCACAAACGTCATAATAATTCCGTTTTGTGCAAAAATATTTCCAACCCAACTTGGTAATTGTGCTAGAACTGTAGGAACTTGTCCAATACCAATTCCTAGACCAATAGCCAAGGCAATAATCAAAGTGTTTCTTTCATTGAATTCAACACGCATCAATGATTGAATACCACTCACTAAAATACTCGCAAACATAATAACAGCTGCTCCACCAAGTACAGACTGAGGCATAACCGCAAATAAAGCACTTAATTTTGGACAGAAACCGCAAAGAATCAAGAAGATTGCTCCTGTCATAATTGTAAAACGGTTAACAACTTTAGTCACTGAAACCAAACCAACATTTTGAGAGAATGAGGTATTTGGCAAAACGCCAAACAATGAGGCAACAACAGAACCTAAACCATCTGCCAAAACGCCACCTTGTAATTCTTCAGAAGTTGCTTCACGATCTAAACCACCATTTGTGATACCAGAAACATCTCCGACTGTTTCAACTGTTGTCGCAATAAACATAATCCCCATCGCAATAATTACTTCTAAGTTAAATTCCATTATTACTGGCATAAATGTTGGAAGTGCAATCCAAGAAGCTGTTTGAACTTGTGTAAAATCAACCATTCCAAGTACAATAGCCAAGATATATCCAGCAATAATACCAATCAAAATGGATGCATTATTCACAAATCCTTTGATTTGTTTGGCGATAATGATCACCAAAATAACAAATGTACCAACCAATAAATGTTTAGGATCTCCAAAATCAGCAGCACCACTACCGCCACCAAAATAATTGATACCAACAGGAAGTAATGATAACCCAATCGAAATGATAACCAAACTTGTAACAACAGGTGGGAATAATTTTCTTAATGGTTTAATAAAGAAACCTAAAACCATCTCAAATAAACCACCAATTAAACTTGCTCCCATCAATGCACCATAACCATATAGAGCACCCATGGCTTTAGCAGTTCCAATAAATCCTGAACTAGTACCCATAACGATTGGAAGTTTAGCTCCCACTTTCCACACTGGATATAACTGAACTAAAGTAACGGCTCCTGCAATAAACATCGCATTTTGAATCAATGCAGATTTTAAATCTGGTGATAATCCAAGCATTCCTGCAATAATTAATAATGGACTGATGTTTCCTAGAAACATAGCCAATACGTGTTGAATTCCTAAAGGCAATGCCTCTTTTAAAGGTACAACACCATCAAGTTCATATATAGAACCATTTTTCACATCTTCTTTTCTCATGTTTTCCTCCGAAAATAAAAAAGTCTCGCACAAAAACGAGAATCAACACGACACAATAAAAATAGTAGGTTGATTCATAGTCCCTGAATTTACGGTTTAGGGGTAGAAACGTCGACACCGTATTAGTCGACATATACGAAACACGTTTGGATTATACCATTAATCTAACAAAAAAAATAGGACAAATCGTCCTATTTCCATAATTTTTCAGGATATACACCATTTTCAATCAATTGTTTAAAAGCATTTTGCACATATTCCTTATCTTCAGCATATGTTACGCCAAACCATTTATCATGTGTTTCAAGTACCTTCACATTGATACGATCTTCCCTCAATAATTCAGCTACAATATTTGGAAGCAAATATTCTTTCTTCATTGGATTATCTGAAATACTTGATAAGAAAGTACTAAAATCCTTTTCTAAATAGTCTAAGAAATCCGGATATCCAGCCCACATATTCATAGATACATTACTTTCTGGTTTTGCCCAAGCCTCTACCTCAGGATCATCGCATACAATTTTTTCTGCTTCAGCCTTGATTCCAGTTGTTTCATAAACTTCTTTTAATAAATTATTATCATCCACTTTACATACACCACGAGTTACAGTTCCATTCTCACTTAATGTATTCTTTAAAATGAATCCGGCCATACCCATATCAAATTCTTTTCCCATTTTTTCATGGTTAATCAAGAAGTCATGTAATTTCACAAATGCTTCTTTACCATAATAATCATCCGCATTGATAATCACATATGGTGTATCCACAACACTTTTCGCACATAATACAGCCTGGCCTGTTCCCCAAGGCTTAGTACGACCTTCAGGACAAGTAAATCCTTCTGGTAAATCATTGATATCTTGGAATACATATTCTACATCCATATAATTTTGGATACGATTTCCAATCACTTCTTTAAATTCCTCTTCAATATCCTTACGAATAATAAATACGACTTTATCAAAGCCAGCCTCTTTGGCATCATAGATTGAATAATCCATAATGATTTCACCATTTGGGCCCATTTTAGCTAACTGTTTGATTCCACCACCAAAACGAGAACCAATTCCAGCTGCCATAATAATTAATGTTGTTTTCATATTATCAAAAACTCTCCTTGTAAATCCGTATATCCATTATACTAAAATGTATACACCTTCACAAGTTAACTATAGTTTAGATACGAAACAAACACCAAATGCATTTGGTCCAATATGAACTCCAATTGTTGAACCAATACGAACACGATTCACATCTAAATCCAGTTTTGATTCTAGTTTTTCAACATTCTCTAAACCATATGAATACAATGTATAAACTGGATACAATGTATCAACAATATCTGACTGCATCTTTTCACATACAACACTTGTTGCCTTATTTACACCACGTGTCTTACCGGCAACCACAACTTCTCCATGGTCTACACAAATAATTGGTTTAATACTTGCCAAAGTTCCAATAGCTGCTGCTGTCTTAGAAATTCTTCCACCTTTAGCTAAATATTCCAATGTATCTAAACCAGCATAAATATGCACATGCTCTTTTAGTTCTTCTAAACCAGATACAATACTCTCAACACTTCTATTTTCACCAATCCAGTTCATTGCCACTTCGCATAGTAAACGAATTCCTGCAACTGCTGTCAATGTATCAATAATAAAAATATTCTCATAATCCACCATATCTTTTGCCAAACAAGCACTTTGGTAAGTTCCACTCAATTTACTAGACAACGATAAACATATTAATGTTTCTTGTTTTTCTTTAACATCTTCAAAAATATTTAAAAATTCTTGTGGTGATGGTTGTGATGTTTTAAAAAATTCTTTTGAATTCATCATCTTCTCATAAAATGTTTCCTTATCAATATCAACACCATCCAAATAGTTCTTTCCTTCAATTTGAATTTGTAAAGGCACAAAATATAAATTTTTATTTTCAATCTCTTCTTGCGTATAATCACTTGCTGAATCTACTAATAATCGAATCATAATTTCCTCCGCCGTTAACTATGTTAACTGTTCACATTATATACTATTAAAGCAATCTGTCAAATTTTTTTAAAAAAATACTTGCATTAATTAAAATGTTGTAGTAATATTAATGAGCACTTGTCAAGAAAGGCAAGTTTAATATACATGGCGCGTTGGAGAAACGGTTAACTCACATGCCTTTCACGCATGCACTCACGGGTTCGAATCCCGTACGCGTCACCATTTTTCAAACAAAGTCCGTAAGGACTTCTTTTTTTATCCAAAACAGTTTTTTTCAAAAATATTAAGAAAATTTCACAAATGCTTTTCATAAAATTGCGCAAACCCTTTCATAGATGATATAATCTAAATTATTGAGGAAGGGTGTTTTTATTATGCACAATAAACGTAGTACATTTTCTGGCAAATTAGGATTTGTCTTGTCTGCCGCAGGAGCCAGTGTTGGTCTTGGCAATATATGGAGATTTCCCTATTTAGCCGCTAAATACGGAGGAGGAATCTTCTTACTTATTTACATTGTTCTTGCCTTAACTTTTGGTTATACAATGATCATAGCCGAAACAACACTAGGTCGCATGACAAAGAAAAGTCCAGTAGGAGCTTTTCATACTTTCGCAAAGACAAAGTTTGCGTCATTTTCCGGATGGATCAATGCCATTATTCCAATTTTGATTGTACCCTATTATTCTGTAATCGGAGGTTGGGTCATCAAATATTTATTTGAGTATTTAAAAGGCGACGCAAAGTTACTAGCTACTGACACATATTTTTCAAGCTTCATTTCAAACGGAGTCTCTACAGAAATATGTTTTATACTCTTTACTTTCTTTACACTCGCCATCATTTATGCAGGGGTTCAAAACGGAATTGAAAGAGTATCCAAATTTATGATGCCAGTTCTTGTCGTATTATCTGTAATCATTGCAGGATATTCAATCAGTCGACCTGGTGCACTTGAAGGAGTTAAATATTTCTTAATTCCTAATTTTGATAATTTTTCATGGATGACCGTTGTTAGTGCTATGGGACAAATGTTCTATTCGTTATCCATTGCGATGGGTATCTTGATCACATTTGGTTCTTATATGAAAAAAGATGTTTCTATTGAAGGTTCAACAGAAAACGTAGAAATTTTCGATACAGCCATTGCGATCATGGCAGGATTGATGATTATTCCAGCTGTATTTTCTTTTTCAGGTGGAAACATGGAAACATTAAAAGCCGGACCATCCTTGATGTTCATCACAATCCCTAAAGTATTCGCAAGTATGGGACTAGGCACAGGTATCGGTATCATTTTCTTCTTGTTGGTGTTATTTGCAGCTATCACAAGTTCAATCGCATTAACAGAGAGTGCTGTATCTACATTTCAAGATGAATTACATTGGTCTAGAAAAAAATCCACAATCATCTTAGGCATTATTATGATTGGGTTAGGAACACTATCGTGTTTAGGTTATGGTCCATTGTCAAACGTAACAGTCATTGGAATGCAATTTTTAGACTTCTTTGATTTCTTGACAAACTCAGTCATGATGCCAATCGCTGCTATCGCCATTTGCATCTTTGTTTCAAGAGTTATTGGATTAGAAAAGATTGAAGAAGAAATCACAAAAGATGGAAATTCATTCAAACGTAAGAAAATATTCAATTTCATGATTCAATACTTATGTCCAATTTTCGCATTCATTATTTTATTAAGTTCGATTGCGAACGCATTTGGATTTATTTCCATGTAAGCTTAGCTTGTGCTAAGCTTTTTTTGTATATTAAGATTATGGTTTCAGGAAAATATCATATGTGATAAAACAAGAAAATATCATAATCTAATAGTAATAAGGTTTTAACTGGAATGTTTGAATGATAATAAATGTAGTATAGAATGAAATTATTCTGAATTGAATAAAATGCAATGTCAATGTGAATTTAATGTGAACATGTGAGAATATCAATAAATATCACATATTCACATTGGTGATATAATGATACAAACAAAATAAATTAGAAAGTCTCAAATCTATCTATTAAGTCTGTCTTGAATATAGTATAATAGAGTCAGATAGAACAGGAGGACTTGTCTTATGAAGGTGTTTTCAATGTCGCAAAGAATCTATTATAAAGATTTGGAACCAGATGCAGAATTGATCATTAAAAAGGATCTTGAACTGTATAATTGTATGCTTCATAAGGCATTCAAAATCTGTTTTGATCGTGCCTATAAGGATGTTACTTATTCAGAAACAGATCAAAGAATGATCAAGTCCTTCTATGGTACAAGTGATTATTTTCCTTTGTCTGCCATATATGAGGCCAAGGCTTTGGTGAAGAGTCTTAAATGTAGAGAAAAGGAAGATCGTGATTTGATCAAGACCCGTATCAAAAAGATAGACAAAAAAATCAAAAAGAAGGAGAAGCAATTAAAGAAGGCTTTAAAGGAAAAAGAGAAACTGATCAACAGATCCAAGAAAAAGAAATATACAGAAGAAGATTACTTGTATGAGGTGCGGGTGTTGGATCCAAACATCAAAAGATTGAAGAGTATTATTCGCAATCTTAAATTCAGAAAAAATCGAAATGAGTTCAAGCTTAAAAGAAAGATGCCTTCTGTATGTTTTGGTGGTAAAAAGAATCTTAAAAATGGTGATTTAGAAACTTTTAGATTTAGAAGACAAAGAAGAATGCTTATTACAGGCAGAAGACAGGGTAAGTATTCAAACAACCTTTTCAAATTAAATGTGGATAATGATATGTTGACATATCGAAGTACTCAGAAAGACATCGTGTTCAAGGTGCAGTTTCATAAGTACAAGGATGAATTGTATGCAAGAGTCAATGAAAAGCACAACTCACCTGATAAGGCTGTAGCCTATGAGTTGATGGATTATGGTGAATACTTTATTGTGAAAGCTATATTTGAAAAACATATGAATCTTCCAAAGACAGATACATTGTATGGAGCTATAGGAATCGATATCAATGTGGACCATATAGCACTATGTGAAACCAATATGGATGGAAATATCGTATTGATCAAGAAATATCCAATCCATAAAGAGAATACAAAGAATAAACGAAATGAAGAACTGTATCAGCTGGCCATTGAAATCATGGAACAATGTAAATCCAAGAAGAAAAGTCTTGTAGTTGAAGACTTGAATTTCAAGCAGTTGAAAACAAGAATGCTCTATCGACCTAAAAAACAAAATAAAACATTATCGAGTTTTGCGTATAAAAAGATATTAGAAAAACTAGAAAGAAAATGTTTGATGAATGAAGTGGATGTAATCAAAGTAGATCCAAAGAATACGAGTAAGATTGGAAAAGAAAAGTATACAAAAATCAAAGGATTGAGTGTGCATTATTGTGCAGCCTATGTGATCAATCGAAGAGACATGGGATTTGTGGATTAAATGAGATAAATAATTAGAACCAGAAGTTTATGATATCTTACTGGATGATAGATACATAGATCATGGATGAAATTCTGAAGTATTTATAAATAAAGCATACAATAAAAACTCCATCGATAAAGACTGAATGGATCGGGATACCGAATGATTCAGAAAGATGGAGTGGATATTGAAATGTTACCGGACGACTGGAAACGAACCGGGCACGTCATTTAGATGTGTGACTTTTTCGCAGAAAAAGTCTTTTCTTGTTAGATTGGAGTGTTATAAATGATTAATGTAGAACATTTAGATAAAACCTATCATTTAAAGAATGCAGATGTACATGCCGTAGATGATGTTTCATTGCATATTGAAAGTGGGCAAATCTATGGTGTGATCGGATATTCGGGTGCAGGTAAAAGTACTTTAGTTCGATGTTTGAACTTTTTAGAAATTCCAGATTCTGGAAGTATTGAAATTGAGGGCTTTGGCAAGGTAAACGCAAAACAAGGAAGTTTAGATATCAGTCAAAAAAAACTAAGAGAGTTAAGACGATCAATCGGAATGATTTTTCAACATTTTAACTTATTAGATCGAAGTACAGTATTTGATAATGTGGCCTACCCATTAAAATATACAGGTTTATCAAAAAAAGAAATTGAAACTCGTGTCGATGAATTATTAGATCTTGTAGATTTGGCAGATAAAAAATATGTCTATCCATCACAATTATCAGGTGGACAAAAACAGCGTGTAGCCATCGCAAGAGCCTTGTCCAACAATCCAAAGGTGTTACTTAGTGATGAAGCAACTTCTGCTCTAGATCCAGATGCGACAGAATCGATTTTAAAATTATTGAAGGATTTAAATAAAAGATTAGGAATAACAATTATCTTGATTACACATGAAATGAGTGTGATTAAATCTATCGCAAATCGTGTGGCAGTTATGGAAAATGGTAAGGTTGTTGAAGAAGGAGATGTATATGATATCTTTGCCAACCCAAAAGAAGAAATCACAAAGAAATTTATTAATTCTTCATCTTCGTTATCAAATATAACAAAGTTGATTGAGAACAAGACAATTATTCCAAGAGATAGTAAATTAGTTAAACTTACATTCACTAGAGATAGTGTTGGTAATGCAACCATTTCAAAAATATCTCGTGAATACAATGTGGATGTAAATATCATGTTAGCTAATGTGGATGTTGTCAATGCGGATGCCTTGGGAGGTATCATAGCTTCTATTGAAGGAAACAAAGAAGATATACAAGATGCGATCAATTATTTGCATGCATCAAATGTAAAAGTGGAGGTGATTCATCATGCCTAAATTTATAGCGGATTTTTTTCCAAACGTTGCCAATTACTGGGATATATTTTTAACAGCACTAAACGCAACTTATCAAATGTTTTTCATCGCAGGACTTATCACATTATTGATAGGAGGCATTTTTGGCATTTCGTTGATTGTAACAAAGACAGATGGTATCAAACCAAATCGAATGATTCACTTTATTTTAGAAGTCATTACGAACGTATTTAGAGCCGTACCATTTATCATTTTATTGATTTTCTTGATTCCATTTACACGAAGTATTGCAGGAACTTCCATTGGCGTTAAAGGAGCAATCGTTCCATTAGTATTTGGAGCGGTTCCATTCTATACAAGACAAGTCGAAACGGCATTAGCAGATGTAAATCCTGGAAAAATTGAAGCTGCAAGAAGCATGGGAAGTTCAACACTTGGAATTATCTTTCGTGTTTATCTACATGAGGCGTTACCGGATTTGATTCGTGTAACAACCATTACAGCTATTTCATTGATTGGACTTACAACGAGTGCAGGTGCAGTTGGAGCCGGTGGAATTGGCTCGTTCGCAATCAATTATGGACAAAACTTACATTATCAAGATGTTGTGAATTTATGTGTTATCTTACTACTGATTATTGTTTCGTTGATTCAATTGTTGGGAAATACATTATCTAGTGCAACCACAAACAAAGAATTATTTCATAAATAAAAAAGGAGAAAAAGATTATGAAGACAAATAAATTATTTAAGACATTTTTAATAGCCGGCTTAGTAGCTACAACATTACTTACAGGATGTTCATCTCAATCATCAAGTGAACCTGTAAAAATTGGTATTCCTAGTGATGCCACAAACGGTGGAAGAGGGCTATTGCTTCTAGAAAAGGCAGGGTTGATTGAAGTGGACGACAAGGCTGGATGGACGCCAGAATTGAAGGATGTTACGAAGTATAAATACAATATTGAAATTGTTCCTACACAAGCCAATACATTAGTTTCGACTTTGGATGATTTTGGAGCAGCCACAATCAATGGAACATATGCGATTCCAGCTGGATTAAAACCTAAAAAGGATGGCTTGATTACAGAAGTACAAGAAGTAGGAAGTGATAATCCATTTATTAATGTGATCGTTGCACGTACGGCTGATAAAGATAATGAGGATTATCAAAAGGTAGTAAAGGCATACCAAAGTCAATTGGTGGCTGAATATATTTTAGAAAAGAATAGTGGCGCTACGGTTCCTGCATTTGAATATGATGAAGATTATACAGTGGATAAAAACTTTGTGAGTGATATTGAAGGATATCAATCAAGTTCAGATGGAAAGAAAGTGATTAAGATTGGTACATGTGGTTCTGCCGATACATTTAGAGCAGTCCAAAAAGTCTTGGACGATGAAAATTCTGGGATTTATTTGGATGTAGTTGTATTTGATGCGTATAATTTACCAAATGAAGCTTTAAATAATGGTGAAATTGATTTGAACTCATTCCAACACAAAGCGTATTTAGAAAATGAATGTAAAGCACAAGGATATGATTTAACAGCGATTGGTGATACTAGTTCTGCTCCATTGACTTTATATTCAAAGAAAGTGGATTCTTTGAAAGCATTAAAAGAGTTAGCTGGTAAAAAAGAAGACTAAATTAAAAAGCCGATTTTTCGGCTTTTTACTTTATAAATTGTTCAATATCTTCCTTTAGCTCATCACTAAATTCATCTAAATCATCCATAGTGATTGCTTCATCACGCAATAATCCTAACAAAATGATAAACATATTTGAACGAGAAACATCTCTTGCCAAAACACCGGGACTTTTATAATCCTCATAAATTTTCTTTCGTAGAGCCCAGTATTTATCAGAAGATAATGCATCTGAATTTAATATATCCTTATATTCTTCAATTAATCTATCCATATAGGCTTCTTGCCAGCTACCTAGTTTCTTTCTAAATAATTTCCAATCTTTTTCCATGTTGACCTCCTATTTGTCTTTGCATTCTTTTATTAATTCATCAATATAAGAATCATCAATGTCAAATCCTAAGTAACATAGACCACGATAGATATAATGAATATCCCTTAAATTCAGAATTTGATGCATCAATTCTTTTTTCTTATCGTTGATCAAAGTCATGTCATAATCACTCGTGTTGCCACAAGGATGTGTGCACGTTTTACAACTTGGCGAGATCTTGTCTTTTTCATTGTGTACTAAGTCAATTAAATCTTGTGTAACTGTATGATTTCTTAGATGTTGAAGACAATCTAAAATAATTTTGTCTGTATTTTCTGTTTTTGGATTTGAATCCACGGTTTTTGAAAGTCCAATTAAAGCGGACCATAGTTTAGTTTCCATCAGATTTTATCTCCATATTAAAATAAGTATCTGGATAGGGTTCATTTTTTAAAGTGTAGTGCCACCACTCGGATTCTAAAGGGATAAATCCATTGTCTAACATTAAATTTCTTAATGTCATTCGATTTTGAATCTGTATGGTTGTTAATCCATCCTTGTGTAAAGGACTAGAAATATCGCCAAAATAATCAAAGTAAGATCCCATATCTAATTCTTTTCCTGTTTTTTCATCAACTAAAGTTAAATCGACAGTACTACCCCTGGTGTGTGCTGATTTTTCGATGATAAAGTCATTCTCGAAAAGATAGCTTTTGGAATATTTTGGATAGAAAATGGATTTCATTTTATCATCCTCAGTATCTTTCCAAGTCATGAAATGATCAAGGGCACTTTGAGGTCGATAGGCATCCCATATCTTTAATCGATATCCCATTTGTCTTGCCTTTGAATTGATTACTTTTAATTGCTTCACCAATTCTTTTGTTCCTAACGCTACCGGATCTATATAGCCATCAATGATTTCACCAATGAAATTGTAAGTTGTGCAATAGCGAATATCCAAAAGAATATCGGGGATTTCTTTTTGTATATTTAATAATTTCATGTATATATTCTAATATATTTGTTTATGTTAATGCACTTATGTTTTGTGTATAATACTTGTTAGAAATGAGGTAATAAACATGAAATTTAGTGATATTGATTTTTCTGCTATTTCAAGAATGATGGACAATATGAGTGATGAAGAGAAGAATAAGTTAAACGACATGGCTCAAAATATGATGAATAATATGAAACAAAACGAAGAGCCTGAAGAAGAAACTGACTTTTATGAAGCTTTAAATATAAATGAAGAAGATTATGCAGATTTTCCGGGAAGTGTCTTAGATCAAATCGAAGCAGGAAGTGATTTGGAAGTCTATTATGAAGATGTAAAGGATGCAGATTTTAGTGCGAGTGCCTTATTTTATGCGAAAGCTACTTTGAACATGTTACGAAAATATATCTATCCAGTATTTAAAAATTTCTTTGATGGATTTAATAATCCTTCAACTACAACCATTTATTCCTATTTGTATCCTTTGATGAACCAGGATAACATTCATAAGTTGTTTGATGAAGCGTTTGGTACACCAGAAGGATGGATCGAACTTAAAAATGCGCTTCAACAAATTTATGTTATTTTAAATCGTGCAGAGTATGATTTTGTGAGTTATGAAGATTTACAATTATTAAAAGATGTCTTGTTTAATCAAGAAATATTGTTGAAAATTAAGAATTTATGAAAAAGCTAAAAATCAATACGAGTCTTGAACCAATGGATGAATGGACATATGAATCGTATGTGAGTGATTATATATTTGAGAATGTTTGTATTGAACAAAACTTAGATAATATCACGATAGATGGGTGTAAATTTAGTAAGTGTCAATTTAAAGATTGTAACTTTAGTTTTATCGAGTGTATGGATATTATTTTTGATCATTGTGAATTTGTAAATGTACACTTTAATCAATGTAGTTTAAGCCGAGTTCATTTCATTTCTTGTCGAACCAGTGGAATGGAATTTTCACAAAGCTTAATGCAAGATATACTATTTCAATTATGCAAAGGCCATTATTGTGACTTTGGTGGCAGTACATTTAAAGATTGTATGTTTGACATCAATGATTTGACAGGTTCAGGATTTGTTCAATGTGATTTTAAAAAGACTTCATTTGATAAATGTATATTAAATTCAACGGAATGGTTTAACACAAAATTAAAAGAGCTTGATTTCTCAAGCTGTGAAATTGAAAATATTGCGTTGTCGAGTGATAAATTAACAGGTGTTGTCGTTAATTCATCTCAAGCACTTGAATTTGTGAAACTATTAGGTATTGTAGTTAAAGATTGACATATTGTTTCAATCTTTCTGGCATGGATTCAATCAACATATTGACAAGTGTTTCAATATCTAAATACATATTTTTTTCTACCCATGATTTAGTCATTTCAATAGATCCATGACAATACATTTGAAGTAAGAAATCAAGTTGTGAATCAATTGTTGTCTTTGTTTCAATTTTCTTTTTGTAGAAATCATAGATACAGCGATAGTCATAGTTTGTCAAAGAATTGTAGTCATCTTCTTTAAAGGCTTCTTTAAAGAATGTGTTTTGGCTTTGAATAAAAGTGAATTTCTTAATTAAAGCTTTTTTTAAAGTGGTTTGATCAGCCATTTCTTTAAAAGATTCTAGGCATAGTTTTTCAAAATACCAATTCACTAGATCTTCTTTATCTACAAAATTACGATAAAATGTTTGTCTTGTCAGATTCGCTTCTTTTGTGATCTGTGTGACTGTAATCTTGTTTAATGGTTGTGTCTTTAATAGAATTAATAGTGCATTTGCGATCGTTAGTTTTGTATCGTTCATACAACTATTATATGTCATGACAATTGACTTTAAAAGAGGACTAGCTTAAAATTAAAGAAAAGAGTTAGAGGAGTAATGAATATGCAGTTAGGCGAATCGATGGAAGATTATTTAGAAGCCATTTTAGTTTTATCAAAATGTTTAGATCATGTTCGTAGCGTTGATGTCGCAAGTTATTTGGGTTTTTCTAAGCCTAGCGTCTCACATGCCGTAAAATTATTGTCTGAACAAGGATTAATTGTTTTAGATGTTAGTAAATTTTTAACTTTGAGTGAAGAAGGAAAGAGAATCGCAGAAGAAACATATGCGCGTCATACTTTCTTTTCAGAAATGCTACAAAATATTGGGGTACCTAAAAATATCGCGACAGAAGATGCTTGCCGTATTGAACATGTGATTTCGCAAGAAACTTTTGAGGCAATTAAAAAGTATTATCAAAATAATAAAGACTAGCTATAGATTGTATCTGTAGCTTTTATTTTGAAAGGAGCAAGGAAAATGAGACCAGAAATATTAGCACCCGTAGGAAGTATGGAAGCATTAAATGCAGCATTAGCTGCAGGATGTGATGCTGTTTATTTTGGATTGCCAAGTTTTGGAGCTAGGGCATTCGCGAATAATTTTGACTTAGAAACTACAAAAGAAGTTATTGAAAGATGTCATTTGTGTGGTGTAAAAGTATATATTACGATGAATACTATATTATATGAAGATGAAATGGAAGATGCCTACCAAATGGCAAAAAAGGTTCATTCTTATGGCGTAGATGCGTTGATTATTCAAGATTTAGGTTTTATCCATCTTTTACATCATAGACTACCAAACTTGGTGTTACATGCTTCAACTCAGCTTTCTATTTCAAACCCGTATCAAATTGAACAATTAAAAAAGTTAGGTGTAAAGCGTGTTGTTTTGGCTAGAGAATGTACAAAGGAAGAAGTTCAAGCCTGTGTGGATACAGGTATTGAAGTGGAAGTTTTTGTGCATGGAGCTTTATGTATTTGTTACTCAGGGCAATGTTATTTTTCAAGTGTACATTATGGGCGAAGCGGAAATCGTGGCATGTGTGCGCAACCATGTCGAATGAAATATAGTCTTTATGAAGATGGAAATAAAGTAGATACACATTGGGATTATGTATTAAGTCCAAAAGATCTATCTTTGATTGATGAAGTGAATACACTAGCGGATATGGGGGTTTGTTCATTAAAAATTGAAGGACGAATGAAAAGTGCTCCTTATGTATATGAGAGTGTTTCTCAAGTCAAAAAGGTATTAGAGAATATGGAACGGAGTCATTTGGATGAACAAAATTTGCGCGTTACATTCAATCGTGAATATACTTTAGGACATATGTATGGGGCTAGTGGCAAAGAATTAATGAATAGTAAAACTTGTAATCATCAGGGAATTGAAATTGGTAGAGTTGTTAAAGTAAATAAAAATAAGATTTGTATTCAATTAAGTCAAGATCTGCATCAAAATGATGGGATTCGTTTTGAAAGAGAGAACTTGGGTTGTCATGTGAATTTTATGTATGATAAGAAACAAAAGTTGACTTCTTTTATGCCTAAAAATAATACGGTTCTAATCGAAGGGCCTGTAGGGGTTCATGTAGGTAGTATTGTTCGTAAAACAATGGATTCTGAATTGAATAAAACAATCGATGAAAAAATTCGTACATCGAATCGTCAAAGCATAGTCAATGCGGTTGTCTCTTGTAGTGCGGTAGGAATGCCTATGGTGATGGAAGTTTATAATGATTCGACAAGAGTAAGTGTTTCTACTGAAATTGATAGTGTGCATGCTTTAAAACGTGCAACGGATGAAGAAACTTTGAACAAGCAATTTTCTAAGACTAAAGATAGTTGGGCAAGTTTTGGTCGAATTGAATATCATTTGGGTGAAGATATTTATTTTCCGATTTCAGTCATGAATCAACTTCGTAGGGATGCTCTTGAGAAGATGAAAAAGGCTTGTTTAAAACAAGAGATGCTTGTTGAAAATGAATATCATTATGTTCCACAGAAAAGTAAAACATCATTTGATTTGTTTGAAATCAATTCAATGAATCAAAAGGTTGATGATTCTTCTTGTTATGTGAGTGAAATGTTAAATAATGAGAATGTAATAAATAAGTCGAATATTACAGGCGTTGATGGATTTGTGAATACGCATCTAGGTAAAGGAAAAATTGTGGATTCATTAAATATTTCTAATTCTTATGGTGTGGCTGCTATTTTAGAGATGGGATATGAAAGTTGTGTTTTAAGTGATGAGTGTGATAAGTATCAAGTTGAAGCATTGATGAAGGCATTTTTGAATCGTTATCACTTTGACGCTCCAGTCTATAAGACTTTATATCAGAAACGACGCTTGATGACGATGAAACATTGTCCTGTAAATACGGCTTTAAAAGATGGAAAAAGAGTTGGCTGCGGATTATGTCATAGCCATCGTTATGAGCTTGAAGGCTTAGATGGAAAGCGTGTCTTTTTACTTGGAGATAAAGATTGTCATATGCGATTGTATGATGTGAATATTATGGATGAAATTGAAAATCGAAAAGAATATGAATCATATGGAATCAAACATTTCCGTTTTGTGTTTACTGATGAGAACCAAGAGGAAGTTAAAACCGCTTTCAAGGCCTATAATCGTTGATTTTAGATGGCTTGCGTGCTATTATTTTATTAGCTTAAGGCTTAGAGGAGGATATTTTAATTATGCCTATTATTGTTGATGTATATGCTCGTGAAGTTCTAGATTCACGTGGAAATCCAACTGTTGAAGTTGAAGTAACTACAGAATCTGGTGCTTACGGACGTGCTATGGTACCAAGTGGTGCAAGTACTGGTGTTCGTGAAGCTTTAGAATTACGTGATGGAGACAAAGCTCGTTACTTAGGAAAAGGAACAACTAAAGCTGTTGAAAACGTAAACACAAAAATTGCTCCAAAAATTATCGGTATGGATTGCCGTGACCAGGTATTAATTGACAAAACAATGTTAGAATTGGATGGAGACCCATTCAAGAAAAATTTAGGTGCTAACGCTACTTTAGGTGTTTCTATGGCTTGTGCTTTAGCAGCTGCTGATTTCTACGGAGAACCTTTATACAAATACTTCGGTGGATTCAACGGAAAAACATTGCCAGTTCCTATGTGCAACGTTATCAACGGTGGATCACACGCTGACTCTACAGTAGATTTCCAAGAATTCATGATTATGCCAGTTGGTGCTAAGAGTGAAAAAGAAGCTGTTCGTATGGCTGCTGAAACTTTCCACGCTTTAAAATCTGTATTAAAGAAAAAAGGATACAACACTAACGTTGGTGATGAAGGTGGATTTGCTCCAAGCTGTAAAGATGGAAACGAAGAACCTCTTGAATTATTAGTTGAAGCTATGGAAGCTGCTGGATATGTTCCAGGAAAAGACATGAAGATCGCAATGGACGTTGCTGCTAGTGAATTCCACAACACTGAAACTGGATTATATGAATTGAAAAAATCTGGTCAAGGAACTAAGACTAGTGATGAAATGATCGACATGTATGAAGAATGGATCGCTAAATACCCAATCATCTCTATCGAAGATGGATTAGGAGAAAGCGACTGGGACGGATGGAAAAAATTAACTGACCGTCTAGGAGACAAAGTACAATTAGTTGGTGATGACTTATTCGTAACTAACCCTTCAATCCTTTACGAAGGAATCGAAAAAGGAATCGCTAATGCGATCTTAATCAAAGTTAACCAAATCGGTACTTTAACTGAAACATTCGACGCTATCGAAATGGCTAAGAAACACGGATACACTTGCATCGTATCTCACCGTTCAGGAGAAACTGAAGACACTACAATCGCTGACATCGCTGTTGGATTGAACGCAGGACAAATCAAGACTGGTTCATTAAGCCGTACAGACCGTATTGCTAAATACAACCGTTTAATGCGTATTGAAGACGAATTGAACCAACGTGGAACTGTTGATGTTGCTGAATATCTTGGAGACAAGACTTTCTACAACTTACCAGCTGTTGAATTCAAAAAGTAGTATTTCACTAAGAACTTTAGCTAAATAAGACCCTTCGGGGTCTTTTTTTTTGTGACGTTTCGTATTACTATTAAACAAGTAAAAGGAAGTGCTATATGGTTAGAGCAATTGTTTGTGACTTAGATGGATCTTTAATGAATCCAAGTAGTGGAATCTATGTTAAGGAGGCTGTTAAAGAGGCGTTGATTGAGGTTGAAAAAAGAGATGTTTTAGTTATATTAAATTCAGCTCGATGCTTTCAAGGCGTATATCCATTATCTAAGCAGATTTTGATGCAAGATTTTGGTGGATATGTCATTAGTTGTAATGGCGCGCATTGTTTCGATGTGAAAATGAAAAAGACGATGTTTGAGTATGTAATCTCAAATAACGATGTTTCTTTTATTTGGCAATATGCTCAAAAGCATAATTTAGGTGTTGGATATAGTCAACCTGATTATTTTGTGGCCAATAAAATGACATATGGGTTTGAATTGGATATGCACAATTGTGATGTGGATTACATTTTAACGAATCACATGGAAAAATATTTAAAGAATTCTGTGTGGAAAGTGTCTATTTCGGATTCGAAGGAAAGAATTGATTCGATTTATGATGAAATGAAATCAAGGATTGAATCAAATTGTAATGTAAAAGTTGTGCATAGTACAGATACGATGATTGATATTATTCATAAGGATTGTGAAAAGTTGAATAGTGTGAATCGTTTATTAGAAAAAATAAACATTTCTTGGCAAGACGTTAGTTCAATTGGGGATGGTTCTAGCGATGCACCTGTCTTAGAAGCATCTGGCTTAGGTGTAACACTTGAAAATGGTTGTGAAGCATGTAAAAAAGTCGCAAATAAAATTGTTCCATCATGTTATGAAGATGGCTGTATAGAATGGTTAAAGGAGTTATAAAAATGAGAGTAGTCGATATGCATTGTGATACGATTCTAGAATTATTGAGTCGTGATTTAAAAGGGAAAGAGGCAAGTTTATATTCGAATGATTTGTCAATTGATTTAGAAAAAATGAAAAAGGGTAATTATTTATTACAGAATTTTGCACTTTTTACAGATCAAAAAGAACTAGCTATTCCTGAGCAACAAACAATGCGTTTGTATGATGAATATTGTACACAAATGGATAAGTATGCAGATTATATTGCCCCTGTATATACGTTTAGTGATATTGAGAAGAATGATAAAGAAGGAAAATTATCAAGTTTATTAACTTTAGAAGATGGTGGTGTTTGTTTTAGTGATTTAGCTATGTTAAGAAACTACTATCGCATGGGTGTAAGAATGATTGCCTTAACATGGAATTATGAGAACGGAATTGGTTATCCAAACCTTTCTATGAAAGATATGAATGGAAATCGACCTAACTATAAGCGTAGTGTAGATACAGAAAGAGGATTGACAGAGTTTGGAATTTCATATGTGAAAGAAATGGAAAGACTTGGTATGATCATTGATGTTTCTCACTTAAATGATGCTGGTTTCTATGATATATTGAAATATACGACAAAACCATTTGTGGCATCACATTCAAATGCGAGAAGTGTTTGTAATGTAGCACGTAATATGAGTGATGATATGATTCTTCAATTGGCAAAACGTGGTGGTGTCATGGGACTCAACTTCTGTGGAAGCTTCTTGGCAGATCGTGATGATCACAAGAGTTGTGTAGACGATATGGTCAAACATATTCTATATATCAAAGATCTTGCTGGAATCGATGTGATTGGATTAGGTACTGACTTTGATGGTATTTCATGTCCTTTAGAAATTGAAAATGCTTCTATGATGAATTTATTAGAAGAAGCTTTATATAAGGCGGGTCTTACACAAGAAGAAGTGGAAAAAATCTTCTATAAGAATGTATTAAGAGTCTATAAATCAGTGTTGTAAATGGATCAATGATCCATTTTTTTTGCTTTTCTTGAAGAATATGATATAATTTCGAATATAAATTTCTGTAAGAAATATGAAAGAGAGAATGAAAGATTATGGAATTATTGAAATTATTAGGTATTCTAATTGTCGTAATCGGATTTGTATTAAAATTGGATTCGATTTTGATTATTATGATTGCCGCTATTGTGACTGCGCTTGTTGCAGGTATGGATCCTGTTACTTTCTTGGAAACACTTGGATCAAGCTTTGTCGCTAACCGCAGTATGTGTGTATTTGTGATGGTCATGGTTGTTACGGGTACTTTGGAAAGAAATGGTTTAAAACAAGCAGCAGCTAATTTAATGAAGAAATTTAAAAATGCATCAGCCGGTGTTGTTCTTGCGATTTATGGTGTGTTCCGTCTAGTCTTTGCGGCATTTAATGTAAGCTTTGGTGGCGTAGCCGGATTTGTTCGTCCTATTGTATTGCCTATGGCGAGTGCTGCAGCTAAGAAAAATGGTAAAAAGATCAGTGAAAAGTATGAAGAAAACTTAAAAGGAATGGCAAGCGGTATGGAAAATATCGCATGGTTCTTTGGGCAAGTTTTATTTGTGGGTACAAGTGGAATGATTTTAGTACAATCTACATTAGCTGGCTTAGGCTACAATGTTGAATTGGTCGATTTAATGAAAGTACAAATTCCAGTGGCAATTATTGCCGTAGCTGTTGCGATTGTGTATTACTATTTTAAAGATAAACAATTATCTAGAAAGGAGACTAAATAATGAATCCAATTCAATTTTATACGAGTGTAGATGTTACACTTTCAGAAAAACTATTAGAAGTCATGTATTGTCTAATTGGATTGATTTCTATGTATGTTGCCTTTAAAAATCTAAAAGATAAAGAAAATAAAAACAGTGTTGGTTCATTTATTTTTTGGTTTGATCTAGGAGTTATGTTTGTGCTAGGTAAATGGTTACCTGCCTTGGTTGATGGTATCTTGTTGATTATCTTGGTTTTACCTCCAATTCTAAAGAAAGTTTCACCTGGTAATGAGCCTGAACCTACGCTTGAAGAGATGGAACAAAACAACAAGAAGATTGGCGCAAAAGTATTTGTTCCAGCTGTATGCATTGGTTTGTTTGCATTACTTGCAGCTTTCTTTACTAAGATTTCACCACTAGTTGGAATGAGTGTAGGTGTTTTTGTGGCTATGATTATTTTGCGTATCTATTCAAAATCAAATACACCAAGTGTCTTCTTAAAAGATTGTCGTAGAATGATGGATGTGGTTGGACCATTAAGCATGCTTCCAATGTTACTTGCTGCTTTAGGAGCTGTATTTACTGCTGCAGGAGTTGGAGATGTCATTTCTAGTTTAGTATCTAATATTATTCCTGCAGGCAATGTTACAATTGGAATTATTGTCTATGCGATTGGTATGGCTGTGTTCACCATGATCATGGGAAATGCTTTTGCGGCAATTACCGTAATGACAGTAGGAATAGGTGCTCCATTTGTGCTTAAATATGGAGCAGATCCAGTAGTGATTGGATCTTTAGCATTAACTTGTGGATATTGTGGTACACTATGTACACCAATGGCAGCTAACTTTAATATAGTGCCAGTCGCAATTCTAGAAATGAAAGACAAAAATGGTGTCATTAAAAAACAAGTGCTTGTTGCCGTGGTTATGTTAGTAGTACAAATTGTCATGATGATCATGATGTCATAGGAGAAAAAATGTTATGAAAAAAGTATTAATTACAGGTTTTGATCCATTTGGAGGAGAAACAATCAATCCAGCTTATGAAGCCGTTAAATTATTGCCGGATGAAATAAGTGGGGCAAAAATTATTAAGAAAGAAATTCCTACGGTATTTCAAAAAGGGCCAGAGGCAGTTTATGAAGAAATTCAATCTTCTAAACCAGATTATGTATTGTGTATTGGTCAAGCAGGAGGCAGAAGTCAAGTCACACCTGAATGGGTGGGTATTAACTTTAGAAATGCTCGAATTGCCGATAATGAAGGCAATCAACCAATGCAAACAAGTGTTGTAGAAAATGGGCCAGAAGCTTATTTTACAATGCTTCCTGTGTTTAGAATGGTTGAGAAAATGAAGGAAAATGGAATTCCTGCAAGTGTTAGTTATACAGCAGGTACTTATGTTTGTAACGATGTGATGTATTCTGTATTGCATTATTGTCATACAGAATTTAAAGATGTAAAAGGTGGCTTTATGCATGTGCCTTTTGCGACGGAACAAACAGTAAATCAGCCAGCAGGAACACCTGGAATGAATTTAAAAGATATTGCCAAAGCTATTGAATTGTCTGTAGAAGCTATGTTAGAGAGTGATACGGATATTAAAGTGGTTTCTGGAGAAACGCATTAAGAGAAAAGATTTATTCTTTTCTTTTTTTGACTTTTAGAATGTAAGAGATTACACTAAATGTAAAAAAAGAGGTGTATATATGAAAAGAAATGAACAAATAATTGAAAATACATGGAAAATAGAAGATATCTATCCAAATCTAGATGTGTTTTATAAAGAATTAGAGAAAGCAAAGACGCAATCAAAAGAATTATTGAAATATAAAGATCATCTAACAAATGCATCTAGTTTATATGCGTATTTAAAAGGGTATGAAGAATTAAATGAAAAACTATATACATTGGATTGTTATACATCTTTATTAAGTGATCAAGATGGTTCAAATGCTTTTTATCAAGATTTAAAAGGAAAGGCAAACGTAGTTATTACAGAGATTCATTCTCAGCAAGCCTTTTTTGAAGTAGAGCTTTTAAAATTGTCTGATGTAGAAACATACTTCGAAAAGGAACCGGGATTAGAGAGATATAGACGATTTATTCAAGATATTTATCGATTAAAGCCATATACTTTGTCTATGGAAAAAGAAGAATTGTTGGCAGGGTGTCAGGATATTTTTTCTAGTAGTGAAAGAGCATTCTATATTTTGAATGATGTGGATACAAGATTTGAAGATGTTAAAGATGCGAAGGGGAATGTTCTACCATTGACATCAGGAACTTATGTGGATTATTTAGAAAGTGCAGCTGAGACATTAAGAAAATCGGCTTTCGAAAATATGTATGCAGCTTATGGTAAGGTTCAAAATACGATGGCTTCTTTATTGAATTCACAATGTAAGATGTTGAAATATGAATCGGATTTAAGAGGTTATCCAACATCATTGGAGGCAAGTACAAATAAAAATGGAGTTCCATCAAGTGTGTATAAGAATTTGATTAAGCAGGTACATAAGGATATTGCACCTTTGCATAAATATATGAAGGTTCGTAAAAAGGCTTTAAAGAAAGATAAATTAAATATGTATGATTTATATGTTCCTTTAGTTAAGGAATTTGATAAGAAAATTACCTTTGAAACGGCAAAAAAAGAAGTGTTAGCTTCCGTGGCTTTATTAGGACAAGAGTACGTAGAGGCTTATGAAAAAGGTTTAAATTCACGATGGATCGACGTATATGAAAATGAAGGAAAGCGTTCAGGCGCCTATTCTTGTGGTGTGCCATGTCATCCTTTTGTCTTATTAAATCATACAGATACATTAAGAAGTGAATTTACTTTGGCACATGAAATGGGTCATGCGATGCATTCTTATATGTCTTTTAAACATCAGCCTTTTATTAATAGCGATTATAAGATTTTTGTGGCTGAAGTCGCAAGTACATGTAATGAAGCTTTGTTGATGCATTATTTATTGGAAAGAACTACAGATAAAAAAGAGCGTGCTTATTTGATTAATTATCTATTGGAACAATATCGTGGAACAATGTACCGACAAGCTATGCTTGCAGAATTTGAAATGTTGATCAATGAGGAGGTGGCTAAAAATAATACGTTGAATGCTGAATTATTGAATAAGATCAATCATGATTTAAATGCATTTTATTATGGTGAAGATGTGATTGTAGATGCGCCAATTGATTTAGAGTGGGCAAAAATCCCACACTTATATATGAATTTCTATTTGTATCAATATGCGACAAGTTTTTGTGTTTCCATGGCCATTTCGCAAAAGCTATTAAAAGGCAATCCAGAAGATATTGAGAATTATTTGAATTTCTTAAAGGGTGGATGTTCTAAGTCTCCAATTGATTTATTAATAATGGCAGGCGTCGATATGACAAGTCCACAACCAATTCATGATGCGATTTGTCAGTTTGATAAGCTTGTGGATGAGTTTGATGAATTGATCAATTGTAAATAATTGAAATTATACTGAAAATAACTTGCAAAGAAAATGAAAGAAATGTATCATATTTTTAAATTAAGAGGGTGATGTGAATGAACAATAAGATTATGAAGTCAGGATTAGCAGCAATGATGGCTGCAAGCTTAGTGGGATGTTCATCTTCGTCAGGTGATAATTCGAATAATGTTTTAACCGTTGGAATTACTGCACAGATGAATGGTGTATTTTCACCACTGTATTATGAAAGTGCATACGATGCATATGCGATCAACTTGATATATCAATCAATGCTTCAGTATGATGAAAATGAAGAATTACAGCCAGTTTTGGCTAAGGAGCTTCCTACAATTAGTGATGATGGAAAAACGGTTACTTTTAAGTTGAATAAAGGTGTTAAGTTTTCCGATGGATCTAAGCTTACTTCTAGTGATGTAAAATATACATTTACAGTGTTGGCAGATCCTAGCTATACAGGAAGATTTTCGAGTGATGTAGAAAATATTGAAGGTTATAAGGAATATCATGATGGGGATGCTACAGAATTAAGTGGAATTGAGACACCAGATGATTATACGGTTGTTTTCCATATGACACAGCCAAGAATTGATGCGGTAACTACTTTTGGTACTCATGCTATTTGTTCGGATACACAATATAAGTACAAGAAGGGACACATATCAAAGATTGAAAAAGATACTTCCAATCCGATTGGTAGTGGGGCTTATAAATTGAATAAATATTCAAAGGCAACCGGCGCTAGCTTTGTAAGAAACGAGAACTTTAAAGCTAAAAAAGGAGAATATTCAATTGATAAGGTTATTATCAAAGTTTGCAGTACTTCAACTGAGTTAAATGAACTTCAAAAAGGAAATGTGGATTATTTACCTGAGAATGCAGATCCAACTAAAATTGGACAAGTTAGTCTAGATGACAATTTGACATTTAATACATACCCACGTGCGACAGAAGGCTATGTTTACTTTAACTGTGCACAAGGTCCTACAGCCGATCCAGCCGTACGTAAAGCCTTAGCTTATGCGACGGATCGTCAAGGCTTTGTCGATAGTTTCTTCTCTTGGGAAAAAGCAAGTAAGCAAGCAAAAAAAGAAAAACTAGCCTTTGTACCAGCTGTATATGCGAATCCAGCAAGCGCCAATTTAGGCACTTATATTCGTGGTGAAGAGGCTTTGGATGGTCTTGAAACTTATGAATTTAATGAAGATAAGGCAAATCAAATATTAGATGAAGCTGGATGGGAAATGGCAGATGATGGCTATCGTTATAAAGATGGTCAAAAATTAAGAGTTCGTTTCATGATTGCGGAAGGTTCTAGTTCATTGGAAACTTTGATTCCTATGATTGAAAAGACATACAAAGATATTGGTGTTGATTTAAAACAGACAATTCTAGAATTCAATTCATTATTGTCAAAAACAAGTGATGATAGTGCATTGGGTGAATGGGAAATGAGTTGTCTTGCGATGAGCTTTACAGGTGTAGCCAATACAGATTTAAATTCTATGTTGAAAACAGGGGATGTAAATAACTATGCAAGACTATCAGATAGTGAATTGGATTCATTATTGGATGAAGCAATGTATACAACAGATGAAGCAAAATCAACAGAGCTTTATAAAAAGGTTATGATTAAGGAAAATGATTTATTGCCATATTTAGCATTATATGGAAACCAGAATTTCAACTTATATAACAAGCGTGTTAAGAATATGAAGACAGGTCCAATTCATAACTGGTCACAAGCAATGGATACAGCTACTTTAGATTAAGAGTGTACATATGTACATTCTTTTTTCTTGTTCAAAAAAAAGGGGTGAGTCTATTATTGTGACTCACCAAAGAAATAGGAATATATGAAATAAACAGCTTTTTATTAGGAAAGGGTTATATGTATTGGGTTGATTACTGTTTATTTCTGTATATAGAATAGTTTTAAAAACTTAAAAGAAGCTTAAAAAAACCGTGAAAATATTTACAAATTTATGAAAAAATGTAATTTCTTTCTTGACACTCTATATATGTTGAGTATAATAAGCACTATAAAGTAAATCGAGTAAAGATAGAGGCAGCATTGCATCAGAGTAAAACATGGAGTTGGCAGACTGTGAAGTGTTTGAAAGGTAACCAATGCCGAAAGAAGTAAAATGGCAATTTTATTTCTTGGGGTTATAAGGAATACTTATAACACTCCTTCGTCAGGAAGAGGCGTTATCTTATAGTTAATGAGATTGTTTTTTAGCTATGTGGTATGCCCACATAGCTTTTTCTATTCTTTGCCGATTAGAGAAGGAGAAAAGAAATATGAACTTTAAAAAATTAATGGCATCCGCCATGGTATGTGCTTTTGCACTAACAGGATGTGGATCAAACACAGCTACAACATCTGAGGATAAGGACACATTTGTCGTTGGAATGGAATGTGGATATGCTCCATTTAACTGGCAAACATCTACAAAAACAGATACTTCTGTAAAATTAGGTAAAGCTGGTTATGCGGATGGATATGATGTACAAGTTGCGAAAAAGATTGCGAAAAAATTAGGAAAGAAATTAGTCATTAAGAAAACTGCATTTGATGGTTTGATTCCAGCTTTAGAGAATGATGAAATTGATGCGATCATCGCTGGTATGACTAAAGATAAAGATCGTGAAGAAGGAGCTGACTTTACAACTCCATATTATGATTCAAAGGGAATGATCATGATCGTTCGTAAAGATAGTGAAGAAGCTGGATATACAGATATTCAACAATTTTCTGGTAAAAACGTCGTTGGTCAAAAAGCAACAAACTATGATGATGTTATTGATCAAATTAAAGGTGTAAATCACGTAACACCAAAGGCTACTTATCCTGAAATGATTTTGGCTTTAAAACAAAATGAAGTGGATGGAATTACTGCTGAAATGGCTGTTGCCAAAGGTGTGGTAGAAGCTAACCCAGACTTAACAGTCGTTCAATTTGCAGATGGACATGGATTTGATTGTGATACAACTGTTTCAATCGCATTAAAAGAAGGTTCTCGTGATTCGAAATTCTTCAAAAAGGTTCAAAAAGCATTGGATAGTATTACAGAGGAAGAACGTGAAGAAATGATGGAATATGCAGTAGAACATCAACCTACAGAGGATTAATTATGCATATTGATATTGCGAAAACTTGGAACATATTTGTTCGTAACATACCTCTTTTCCAGTATGGAATTGAGATGACTTTGTTGTTCGCATTTGTTGGTACTTTTGCAGGATTTGTCGTCGGCTTATTAGTCGGCGGCATTCGTGCGATTGAAATCAATGAATATGATTCAACAGCTATTAAAATTTTAAAGAATATTGGAAGAATTATTACTGGCTTGTATATCTGGGTATTTAGAGGTACACCAATGATGGTTCAAGCTATGTTTATTTATTATGCAGGAAAACCTGTCATTGGATGGACTCCGATTACAGCAGGTTTAATTATTATTTCAATCAATACAGGTGCATATATGGCTGAAATTATTCGTTCTGGAATTCAGTCTGTGGATAAAGGCCAAAATGAAGCCGCTATGTCTTTAGGTATGACAACGATGCAGACTCTAATGTATGTTGTATTTCCACAGGCCATTAAGAATTCATTTCCTTCAATTGGAAACCAATTGATTGTAAATATTAAGGATAGTTCAATGTTAAATGTTATTACGGTAACAGAATTATACTTCCAGACAACTTCAGTTGCAGGAAGTAACTATCGTGTTATGGAAACATTTTTAGTTTCAGCTATTTTATATTTAATTTTAACAACACTTGCTTCATTCTTATTGAATTATCTTGAAAAAAGAATGGATAGCGAAAGCAGTATGAAAGATTTCTGTAGCTAGGAGGGTATTTATGGAAACAATTATTCAAATTCAACATCTCCAGAAACATTTTGGAAATCTTAAAGTATTAAATGATGTAGATTTCGATATTCATAAAGGAGAAGTGGTTACGATTATTGGATCGAGTGGATCTGGTAAAAGTACAATGTTAAGATGTGTAAACCTATTAGAAAGAATGGATGGAGGCCATGTTTTGTATCATGGTAAAGACATTCTAAGTGGTCAAATGGATGTCAATGAATATCGTTCTAAGGTCGGAATGGTGTTTCAAAGTTTTAACTTATTCAACAATTTGACTGTTTTAGAAAACTGTATGTTAGGCCAGATTCGTGTTTTAAAAAAATCGAAAGAAGAAGCAAAAACTACAGCTTTAAAATTCTTAGATGTAGTAGGAATGAAAGAATTCGCGAATAAGCCAAGTACTAAACTTTCTGGTGGACAAAAGCAACGTGTTGCGATTGCACGTGCCTTGTGTATGGATCCAGAAGTGTTATTGTTTGATGAGCCAACTAGTGCATTAGATCCAGAAATGGTTGGTGATGTTTTGGATGTCATGAAAAAGTTAGCGGATGATGGTTTGACTATGGTTATCGTTACACATGAAATGCAGTTTGCCAGAGAAGTCAGTGATCGTGTTATTTTTATGGATAAAGGTGTCATTGCAGAACAAGGTACTCCTGAACAATTGTTCGAGCATCCTCAACAAGAAAGAACGCAACAATTTTTATCTCGTTATCAAAGCCGTTAAGCGGCTTTTTCTTTTTGTGAAAAAATTCATTTGTTGAGACGAGTTCATTGAAAAAAGGCCTAGTTAGTGTTATATTATTATCGATTAATGGAGGAAAAATACAATGGAAAAAAGACCAGTAATTTTGGTTGTTATGGACGGTATTGGTATTCGTGAAGATAAGAAGAACAATGCGGTTGCTTTAGCCAATAAACCAACACTTGATAAATTGTGGGCTGAATGTCCACATACACAACTTCGTGCTCATGGGCTTGCAGTAGGACTTCCTACAGATTCAGATATGGGTAACTCAGAAGTTGGACACAACGCTTTAGGTTGTGGACAAATTTATTCTCAAGGAGCTAAATTAGTTAACGAAAATATTGAGTCTAAAGAAATCTTCAATTCTAAAACGTGGAAGGATTTAGCTGAAAATGCAAAAGGTAGTAAAATGCATTTCATCGGTCTTTTAAGTGATGGAAACGTACACTCTAATATTTCTCACTTAAAGGCTTTGATCAAAGAATCTAAAAATGAAGGTATCAAAGAAGTTCGTGTTCATGCATTACTTGATGGACGTGATGTTCCTGCAACTTCAGCTTTAGAATATGTAAATGATATTGAATCATTTATGGCAGAATTAAATGACGACAACTTCCACGCATGCATTGCTAGTGGTGGTGGACGTATGCAAATCACAATGGACCGTTATGAAGCTGACTGGTCTATGGTTGAACGTGGATGGAAGATTCACGTAATGGGTGAAGGAAGACAATTTGCTTCAACCACAGAAGCTATTGAAACTTATCGTAAAGAATTAAATGTTGTTGACCAAGATCTTCCAGGATTTGTCATCGCAAAAGATGGTACTCCAGTTGGAACTATTGATGATGGCGATAGCGTAGTATTATTCAACTTCCGTGGTGACCGTGCTCAAGAAATTTCTTTAGCATTTGATGGAGATGCTTCATTTGATAAATTTGATCGTGTTAAAGTTCCAAATGTTAAATTTGCAGGTATGTTACAATATGATGCAGACTTACAAATTCCAAAGAACTATTTGACTGAACCACCAAAAATCAAATACACATTAACAGAAGAGTTGTGTAAACATGGTATTCGTGAATATGCAATCAGTGAAACTCAAAAATATGGACACGTTACTTATTTCTGGAATGGTAACCGTTCAGAAAAATTTGATGAGTCTTTAGAAACTTATGTTGAAATTCCAAGTGACGTAGTTCCATTTGAACAAAGACCTTGGATGAAGGCTGCTGAAATCACTGATAAATTGTGTGAAGCAATCGAAAGTGGAAACTATGATTTCATTCGTACAAACTATCCAAATGGTGACATGGTAGGACATACTGGAAGTTTACCTGCAACTATTATTGGTGTTGAATCTGTAGACTTAGAACTTGCACGTGTTATTGAATCTGTAAATAAAGTAAATGGTATTTTATTAGTAACTGCAGACCATGGTAATGCGGACGATGAAAGTAAGACTAGCCACACATTAGCACCAGTTCCATTCATTGTATATAATGCTGAATGTGAATTAAAAGAAGGCGAAGATCTAGGATTGTCAAATGTTGCAGCTACAGTTTGTGATTTCTTAGGATTAGAACCAAACGAACACTGGAACCCATCTTTAAAAAAATAATTTAGATTATAAGGAGTAATGTAAAATAAACTTTACTCCTTTTTTATTTGCAATCGTGATAAAATGACAAAAAGAGGTTGATGATATGGAAAGAGTTTTAATTGTTGAAGATGATGAAAATATTCGTCAGTTATTAAAATTAACGCTGGCTAGTTTTAATTATGAGTTAGTTGATTTTGAGAATGGAAAAGATGCATATGATTATCTTCAAGACAATAAAGTTGACTTAGCTATTCTAGATTTAATGCTTCCAGGTATGAATGGATATGATATTTTAAAGTTTATTCGTTCAAAAGCATCTTTAAAAGATTTGCCAGTAATTATTTTAAGTGCAAAAGATAAAGAATTAGATAAAATTATGGGATTAGATCTAGGAGCTGATGACTATTTGACAAAGCCATTTAGTGTTTTAGAACTTGCAGCAAGAATTCGATCTTTACTTAGAAGAAGTAAAAAGGATGAGCGTTTGATTCAGATTCACGGATTATGTATTGATTTGGATAAACGCATTGTAATGATTCATGAAGAGCCTGTAGAATTAACATATAAAGAATTTGAACTTCTTAAATATTTAGCTAAAAATGAAGGTAGAGCCGTTTCTCGTGAAGAGTTAATCAACCAAATTTGGGGATATGATTTTATCGGTGAAAGTAGAACGTTAGATGTACATATTAATTCATTACGAAAAAAACTAGGCAATGAATATGCACATTGGATTCAATCTGTAAGACAAGTAGGCTATCGTTTGGTAGCTGGAGATAATGATGCATAAGAAAATTGTTCGTTCCTTTTTAATTACGTTTTTAATTACATTTCTTCTTGGGTTTGGTTTACTTTATGTAAGCTTGTACAAAGCATCCATTTCACAAGATAGACAGTATTTGATGAATACAGTGAAGCTTGTAAAAAATTTAGAAATTGATGATTTAAATACGACTCGTTTAGGAGATACATTTAAATCGGAAGATATTCGTATTACAATTATTAAGCGAAATGGTAAAGTTTTATATGATAACTACAAAGATAAGATTAGTGAAAAGCATTTACAGCGTGAAGAAGTAAAACAAGCTCTAGAAGAAGGAACAGGTACATGTATCCGTCATTCAAGTACGATGCAACGATCCTATTTATATGTGGCAGATTATGAAGATGATAATCAAACAATTGTTCGTTTAGCTATGCCTTTTGATGGATTGAGTCAATCTATTTCTATTTTATTAGCTCCATTTATTTTTAGTATATGCATATCGTTTATGGTTGTATTTATCTTATCTAAGAAAATGGCTGATGAAATTGTTGAACCATTTCAAGATATCACAAATACAATTAATTCAACGAACATTTCCGAAGATGTTTTAACTTTTAATACATATAATTATCCAGAACTTTATAAAATCACAAATGCCCTAACAAATATGTCAAAAGAAAATAAAAAGTATTTGGAAAGACTGGAAAAAGAAAAAAAGGTTCGCCAGGAATTTTTTAGTAATGCGAGTCATGAATTGAAAACGCCATTGACTTCAATTCGTGGATATACGGAATTGATTCGTTCACATACTATTCAAGATAGTAATCAAATTGATACGTGTTTGGATTGTGTCTTAAAAGAAAGTGATCATATGACACAGTTGATCAATGATATTTTAACTATTTCTAAATTAGAAACGGAAGAAATGCAAGTGACATATTCACATATTCAAGTAAAGAAGTTATTGGATTCTATTATAGAAACTTTAAGAGTGCAAATTGAGAAAATGGATTTAAAAGTATATGTGAATGCGACAGAATTTACAGTCTTTGCGAGTATGGATCATATTAAAGGAATCTTTTATAATGTGATTTCGAATGCGATCAAATATAATAAGGTAAATGGACGTATTGATATTGTGTTGAAAAAAAATCAAAATAATATGTATTTTAGTGTAGAGGATACGGGTATTGGAATTCCAAATAAAGATCAAAATCGAATTTTTCAACGCTTTTATCGCGTAGATAAACAACGTTCCAAAACGATACCTGGAACAGGACTAGGATTATCCATTGTAAAGCATGTTGTCTATTATTATAAAGGAGATATTCATTTAACTTCAAAAGAAGATGTAGGAACTAAAATAACAATTGAATTACCTATTGTTGTAAAAGAAGCCCCAGAGAGTTAGTCTCTGGGGCTTGGTGCATATTCTTGTTCGGATTTTAGAACATGAATGGCGAATGTCAATAAAATGAGTAAACGAATGATATCAATTAAAATAAAGAATATAAATACACGAATGGAATATTCATGTGAATTATAATATTTCATAAGGCTAGGCAAATAAACAAGAATGCGAATGAGTTCACCAATCATGCAACAAGTGATAATTTTCTTTGTAGCTTTTTGGTTGTAGTACATATAGAACAATGGAATTGTCCATATGAATGCAGTAAATATACAAAGTACAAAGATATCTTTTGTCGCAAATACCTTTTGCATATCCATGCTTTCGAATAGATTTGAAAAGATTTGAATTAAAATTGGAAATAAAATCAACTCTCCATAAATGATAATACCTAAACGAATGGATAATTGAGGTAAAGTCATAGGCGCTTTTTCCGTTTCATATTCATCTTCATCGTCTTGTTCATCTTGTTCCATTTCTTTTGCGTATTTTTCTTTGATTTTATTGTAGTCTACATTTTTTGTTTGTTTTTCAACCCAATCATCATCTTCATCATCCAATTCAATGGTGTGATCATAATAAATCTTACACCAACGATTATTTTTTAAATATCCACCAATTTGGCTCAGTGCTATTGTTTTTACAAGCATACAAGCGACAAGAATAAAAAATGGAAGAATATTTTTAAGGTTGGATAATAGTAAATGGATTGGAAAATAAATCAATAAAAGTGTGATAACTAAATCGATCCAATAAAGTATGCGAAACCATTTGTTGCCTAAAGAAAGAAGAACAAAGGTGATGCCATATAATATTAATTGTCCAGCTGTTAGCTTTAATAACATGGAGTGAAAAGAAGGATCATCAACTTTTAAAAATTCTATGTTAGAAAATAAATATGCCATTAAAAAAAAGTATATACATAGTATGGCAAAATATAAAATTAAATGTATAGTTATTTTTTGTTTAGCTTTTTGATAGAGAATCAGGTTTTGTTCCTGTTTAGAATACATATAAAGACCTACTTTCTATTTTGAAATGAATATACATTTCTTATATTATTTTAGCATAGGAATGAAATTCATTGTCAATATTTTAACAATGGATTAATATATCAAAGGAGGAATAATGAAAATGGAATTAAAAACGATTCGAATTCAACGTGTTGTTGAACAACAAAATTTGGCATCTGTTATGAAAAGTGGTTCATTAGATGTCTTAGCTACACCACAAATGATTGCGTGGATGGAAGAAGCAGCCTGTTTATGTCTTGATTTAGACCAAGGCAAAACAAGCGTGGGTATTTCTATGAATGTATCACACGATATGGCTAGTCCCTTAGGCGCAACAATCACAATTGAAGCTAAAATGGTACATGTGGAGGGTCGCAAAATTGATTATGAAGTGCAGGCTTTCCAAGATGGAAAATCAATTGGAAAAGGTGTGCACAGTCGTTTTGTGGTAGATGCACAAAAGTTTATGGATAAAACATATAAGAAATAAAAAAGAGAGCGGTAGAATTTATACTCTACCGCTTTCTTCTTATTATTGAAAGATTTAAAAGAATCATACTTAAAGCTCCAATTGTATCAATACAAATATCTGTGACTTGTGGGCTTCTTCCCGAAATAAAAGATTGATGCCATTCATCACTACACGCATAAAGAATGCAAGTCATCAAGGCGAAGAATGCATAGCGTTTAATATTGTAGTTTTTATACATGTAGAGTGTGTTATAGCTAAGCAAGGCATAGATTGTAAAATGAGCTAGTTTGCGAATGAAGTGCATTGAAAAAGGTAAGAATTGTAAAAACCAAGCACTTGTTTGTGTGGATTGCTCTGCATTTTGATTTGAAAAATAAAATATGAGCATCATGTTACAGATTGTAAGAATAGTGAATATGAATTTTTTCAAATGGAAGGCTTCCTTTCTTGGATGAATAATGCGTAATTTGCTTTTTTAAAATCTTGTTCATTAAAATAATTTCGAACATAGATAAAATGATAATCAAAAACATTGCTCATGTCAAAATCATCTAAGATGACATAACTTGTGATATTATGTTCATTTATAAATTCTTGGATTGCCTTTGTACGTGGTGAAATTAAAGGTGTAGTTGCCTTTATGTACTTTCCTAAGCCAAAAATATCAAACATAGTTTGTAGCTGATCAAGGGGGTATACAATTCTCCAAGAGCTTGTGATGATAATTTGCGCGCTATATTTTTCAATTAATTGTTTCAAATAATTGATACTTTCTTTTGAAAAACAAGAATAGACTTGATTGACTAAATATACATTTAAATTTGCGATTTTAGGATGATTTAATTTTTTGGCTAGAGTATTTGGTAAACTATAATCAAAATGATATGTAGTGCTTTTTCGGTTTGGATTGATGACACCATCAATATCTAAAAATATACAAGGTTTCATAAGTGGTCCTCCTGTTAATATGATAGTCAAAATTGTACTCAAGTTCAATTGTTGGTATAATTTATGAAAAGGATGTGGGATTATGGAAAATAAAATTGTTCTTGTGACAGGAATGTCAGGAGCTGGAAAATCAAGTGCAATGAATGCCTTGGAAGATTTAGGGTATTATTGTATGGATAATTTTCCTAAGGAATTACTAGACAATTTAGAAGAATTATTAAGAAAAGATGAAACGCATTATAAAAATGTGGCATTAAGTGTAAGTGCAATAGATTATCAAGCTTTTGTCAGTTATTTTGAGAATATAAATAGAGAACTACAAATTTTATTTTTGGATTGTAGTGATGAAGAATTGTTGTTGCGCTATCGCTTTACAAGAAGACAACACCCAATGATTGTAAATCATTTAGCTACGACATTAGAGGATGCGATTGAAGTTGAACGTGATTTTTTGGATCATCTACAAGAAAATTCACAGAATACGATTCATATTGATACGACAAAATTAAGTACTTCAGCTTTGGCAAGTCGTGTTTTACATCGTTTTAAAAGTGCAAAACGAAGTGTATTTACAGTAACATTTCAATCTTTTGGATTTAAGCACGGGGTGCCATTAGATGCAGATATGGTTATTGATGTTCGTTTCTTACCCAATCCATTCTATGATTCTTTGTTGAGAGAAAAAACAGGAAATCAAAAAGAAGTTTATGATTATGTTATGAATAAAACAGAAACACAGGAATTTATTGTGCATCTAAAAAATTATTGTGATTTTGTATTTAACCAATATGAGAAACAAAATAAGTCACATATGATTGTTGCGATAGGTTGTACAGGCGGACAACATCGTTCGGTTTCCATTTGTAATTGGTTATATGACACATATAAAGATACATATCGTTGTTTTAAATCACATCGTGACATTGGAGTGGATGAAGAATGAAAAAGATAGTTGTGATTGGTGGAGGTACAGGTCTATCCAGCATGTTGAAAGGCATGAAACGATTGGAAGATGTGGATTTGACGGCCATTGTTACGGTTGCAGATGATGGTGGTAGTACAGGAAGAATTCGAGACATTTACAATGTACCTGCAGTTGGAGATATACGACATGTTTTATGTGCGATGGCCGATGAAGAAGATGAGGGTTTCTTTTCGGATTTATTAAATTATCGTTTTGAAGGTAGTAAAGATATTGGTGGACATAATCTAGGAAATTTGATCTTTTTGGCTATGATCAACACGACAGGCTCTTTTATGGGTGCTATTGAATCTATTTCAAGAGTTTTAAATGTGAAAGGAAATATTTTGCCGAGTACATTAGATGTTGTCACTTTGTATGCCATGATGAAGGATGGGACTTTGGTTCGTGGCGAAAAAAATATTCCAACTGTATACAATAGTATTGATCATGTGTTCTATCAAACGGATGTCCAAGCTTACAAGCCGGCTATTGATGCGATTGAAAATGCAGATTTAATTATATATGGAATTGGATCGTTATATACTTCGATTATGCCAAACTTGATTATTTCAGATATATCTAAAGCAATAGAAAAGAATCCTTGTAAAAAGATTTATTTCTGTAATGCGATGTCGCAACCTGGAGAAACAGATGGCTATACTGTACAAGATCATATTCGTGCAATTGAAAAGCATTCATTTAAACATCCGGTGGATTTAGTTGTTGTGAATCAATCAAAGTTACCAAAGGAAGTATTGGATATGTATGCTTCACAAAAGAGTTATCCAATTTGTATTGGAAATGAGGCAACGGACTATGCTATTATACAAAGAGATTTGTTGGCCTTGGACTCAAAAGGACGTATTCGTCATAATCCAATGGCGGTTAAACAAGTTGTTGAGGAACTAATCAAGGGGGTATAGACTTGTCCTTTACTAGCGAAATCAAAAAGGAAATTTGTAAAGAAGAAATCGATGCTCAAATGATGAAGGCACAATTATGTGCCCTTTTTCAAATGCGAGCAAGTTTACATATGAACTGGCAAGGTATGTATTTATCTTTTCAGACTGAAAATGCAACGATTGCTAAACATGTATTTCAAATTATGAAAACATTATATAATGTGGATCCGCGTTTATCTGTATTGAAAAAAATGCAGTTAAAGAAAAACAATATATATCGTATTCAGGTTTTTGATAAGGCACAGGAGATTTTGGAAGACCTTCAAATTCTTACGGATTCAGGTTTACGATATACGCCAAGTGTGAAAATGGTGCGTTCAGAAAAGATGGCTAGAGCCTATCTTCAAGGATGTTTTTTGGCAAGTGGCAGTATCAATTCACCTAAGTCGAGTAACTATCATTTAGAGATGTCGAGTCAGGAAAAGGATTTGGCATTGAGTGTTCAAAAATTGATGCAGCGTTTTTATTTGCCTGCAAAAGTAATTGAAAGAAAAAGTTTATATGTCGTATATATAAAGGCTGGAGATAAAATTGCTGATTTTTTGCGCTTGTGTAATGCTTCGAATGCGTTGTTTGAATTTGAAGATTCTAGAATACAAAGAGATTTTTACAATCAGATCACGCGTTTAGATAATTGTGAAGTGGCCAATGAAGTGAAAAGCTTGAAAGCGGCAAAATCACAATTAGAGGCGATTGAATTTTTGGAAAGTAACGCAAAAAATATTGTGATTCCAGAAAAGATCATGCATGCGATGCAAATTCGAAAGATGTATCCAGAAGCAAATTTGAATGAATTGTGTTTGGAATGTAAAAATGAATTTGGTGAAGATATTTCAAAGTCGGGTATGAAACATCGTTTGGCTAAGGTGAAGCAGATGGCTAAAGATCTCAAGGAGGATTTAGATGTTTAAAAAAATAGGGGTTGTAGTTTTATCTTTCTTATTATGTGCATGTTCAATGGGGGTTCAGTTAAAGAAACAAACGTTTACAATTGAACTTGGTAAAGATATTTATGCCAATCCAACTTTGTATTTAAAGGATTCATCTCGTACAAGTCGATTAGAAGTTGTTTCAAAAAGTGTTGGTGTAGATAAAAAGAATAATCGTTTTATGACATCAGGCATGGATTATCTGGTGGTTGGAGAATATGATTTTGCGATTCAAGACGGGAATAAAGAATATCCGTTTGTGATTAAGGTAAAGGATACAACGCCACCTGTTTGTGCAAGTGAAGTCAGTCAAATCGCTATAAGTGTTGGTCAAAATATTGATTGGAATTCATACTTTCATGCGACAGATCTATCAGGCGTGACTTTTGAAGCAAATGTCGATACGTCATCGACTTCTACACAAGATGTACAAGTGAAGATTAGTGATCGTTTTGGCAATGCAGTCACAAAAAATGTAAGTGTGGTTGTACAATGAGAAAAGCTGATAAAATATTGATTGTATGCATTATGGTTTTATCTATTTTTCTTTGTGTTCCCTTGTTTTTTACTAAACATGTGAATAGCTATGCGAGTGTCTATGTGAAAGAAAAACAGGTTTTGCGTATCGATTTATCAAAGAATAAATCTTATGTTGTGAATGGAAAGCTTGGTAAAGTGCATATTGAGGTCAAACAAAAAAAGGTTCGTGTCACTCAAGAAAAGAGTTTGCATCATTATTGTTCAAAACAAGGTTTTGTTTCGGATGCCAATGTTCCAATTGTGTGTTTGCCAAATGAAACGGTGGTAAAAATTGAAAAAGAAGCCAGCCAGGATACGGTGATACAATGAATGTAAAAAAAAGTGTAATTCTAGCATTTCTAGTTGCGGTGGGAATCTTGTTGCAGCTATTGGAAAGTTTTGTGGGTATCTTCATGATTGTTCCAGGATATAAGATTGGTCTTGCGAATATTGCAGGGTTGTTTGCACTTTATATATATGATGAAAAATCATTGGCTTATGTTTCTTTACTTCGCATTTTTTTATCAAGTTTGATGCAAGGAACATTATTTTCGGTTTCATTCTATCTATCGTTAAGTGGTGGGATTTTGGCTTGTATTGCGATGATTATTGCCTATAGAAGTAAAGTGTTTTCTATATATGGAGTCAGCATACTTGGAGCTTGCTTTCATAATATTGGACAAGTGATCGCGATTACTTGGATCTATCAACAATATTTTATGCAACTTTTTTTGCCAATTCTTTTGGCATTATCCATTGTGAGTGGTATATTAATTGCAGTAGTATGTAAAAAAGTGTTAAGTCGAATTCATGGAGGTTTTTATGGAAAAATATAGTTATACACCAAAAGGTGTTTGTAGTCGTCAATTCAATTTTGAAATTGAAGATGGAATTATTCAAAGTTTTGAAGCCATTGGAGGATGCAATGGTAATTTGAAAGGTATTGGTTGTTTGTTGAAGGGAAGAAGTGTAGACGAAGTTATTGATACATTAACAGGTGTAACTTGTGGTAATAAACCAACGTCATGTCCGGATCAAATTGCGTGTGCGCTAAAGGCGTATCGTGGCTGATCATTTTTTAGGGGCTTTAAAAGAGATTGAGCGTCGTGCACAAAATAATATTCTTGTGTTTTCGGATGTTTTAAGTGAGCGCTTGGATGTTATAGCACAAAGCATGATTTCTAAACCGCTTTCGGATAATGATTATTTAAAGTTGGCTGAATTGTATTATAAAAAATTTTCGAAAGAAAAAAATAAACAGGGAATGTTATTTTGCCTTTTAAGGATGCAACAAATTGTGTTTTTAAAAGAGCATACGGATAAACAAACAGATGACATTAAATTGGAGTTTAGTGAAGAAATTGATGCCATTACAAAAGCTTTTTTATCAAGAAAAAGAAATTATTATCAGAATTCATTAAGAAATATATTTCAAAGATTTATTTTGTTGGATACATTGGCATATGTTTTATTGTTGATGTTATTTGTGCTTTTATTCCACATTCCTTTTAAAGTTGCATTTATACTTCTTGTGCTTGCTTGGACAGTTGTACTTGTCTATGCAAAACAGAAGGGTGTTCCATATTTTTATGATTCGCGTATTCAAACGCTTTCACAAGAGGTGGATTCAACATTTTTACAAGTGGATCAAGGTATTTTTACAAAAGTCGAGTAATCGACTTTTTTTCACAAGTTCATTTGTTATACTTGTTAAATATATCACAAATGTGTTATTATTAAGCCATGGGGTGATATAAATGCAGAATAGAAATGTGCCCAAAGCGACTTTACAAAGATATCCAGTGTATTTAAAAGCTTTACGTAAGCTACAAAAAAATGGCGTTGAAAGAATTATGTCTAAGGAATTATCTAGTTTTGTTGATATTGAACCAACGACGATTCGACGTGATTTTTCATTTTTAGGCAATCTTGGAAAGCAAGGCTATGGATATGATGTGGATAAGTTGATTGAAATATTTAATAGTCAGCTTGGCGTTGATTTTGATGAAAAGATTATATTAGTAGGTGCAGGTAACTTGGGTCGTGCATTAATGAATTATAATAAGTGGAATTATGTAGTTGGCGAAATTGCATGTGCCTTTGATGTGGATCCGAAAAAATGTGGAACCCAGTTTGGCGTTGAAGTATATCCAATGTCTGAATTGGAGAATAAGATTCCAGAAGGATGTCGTATTGCCATTTTAACAATTTCACATGATGTACAAGAAACGGTAGATAAATTGGTTCAGTGTGGAATCAGTGGCATAGTAGATTTTACGCATCAGCATTTTTTGGTTCCAAAAGGGGTTGTCATAAAAAGTATTGATGTGGTATCATCTATACAAGAATTGGTATTTATTACAAATTCATTAGAAACAAAGACGCAGAAATAGAAGTCGTCCGAAACAAACATTTAGAAGAGAGTCCTAGTGGGTGAAAAGGGATAATGCAAGTTTGGATAGATAACACCTGTGGAGTCGTACTGGAGAAATTAAGTAGACAGTGACGTGTGGAATGCGTTAAATTCCAATTGAGTGCATACATACGTGTAATGAAACAGGATGGTACCGCGGTTATAATCGTTCCTTAATTATTAAGGAGCGTTTTTTTTATTTTGAAGGGAGAAACTATGTTAGTAAAAAAATTAAAAGAAACATTTGAACAGTACGATGGACAAAGTGTAACTTTGCAGGGTTGGGTTCGTACAAATCGTAATTCAAAGGCAGTTGGTTTTATTGCATTGAATGATGGAACAACTTTTTCGAATGTCCAAGTTGTATATGGAGAAAATTTAGAAAATTTTGATGAGGTATCTAAAATTACAACTGGTTCTGCAATGGAAGTAACAGGTAAATTAGTATGTACTCCAGATGCAAAACAGCCATTTGAAATTCAAGCTGAAAATATTTGTGTTTTAGGATTATGTGATCATGATTATCCTTTACAAAAGAAACGTCACAGCTTTGAATTTATGCGTGAAATTCCTCATGTACGTCCTCGTGCAAATACATATTATGCGATGTTTAGATTAAGAAGTGTATTAAGCATGGCTATTCATACATTCTTCCAGGATCGTGGATTTGTCTATGTACATACGCCAGAAATCACTGGTAATGATGCGGAAGGTGCTGGAGAATGTTTTACAGTTACAACGCGTGAGGATGCAAAATATGATAAGGATTTCTTTGGAAAACATGCACAATTAACTGTATCTGGACAATTGCATGTTGAACCTTTTGCCTTAGCATATCGTAATGTTTATACATTTGGTCCTACTTTCCGTGCAGAAAATTCAAATACAACTCGTCATGCTTCTGAATTCTGGATGATCGAACCAGAACTTGCTTTTGCGGATCTAGCAGACAACATGGATTGTATTGAGGAAATGATCAAGTATTGTATCAACTATTGTTTAGAACATGCTAAAGAAGAAATGGAATTCTTTGCGTCTATGATTGATAAAGAATGTATTAAGCGTGTAACACATGTGGCTAATTCTAGTTTTGAAAGAATGACATATACAAAGGCAATCGAATATTTAGAAAAAGCGAAAGATCAATTTGAAAACCAAGATATTTTCTGGGGTATGGATCTACAAAGTGAGCATGAGCGTTATATTTGTGAAAAAGTAGTAAATGGTCCGGTGTTCTTAACGGATTATCCAAAGGATATCAAAGCTTTCTATATGCGTATAAATGATGACAACAAAACTGTTGCGGCATGTGACTTGTTAGTTCCATATGTTGGAGAATTAGTTGGTGGATCACAACGTGAAGAACGTTATGATGTATTAGTAAATCGTATGAAAGAAATGGGAATGGAGCAAGAAACTCTACAATGGTATTTAGATTTACGTCGTTTTGGAGGATGTAAACATTCTGGATTTGGTTTAGGATTTGATCGTATGTTAATGTATTTAAGTGGTGTAGCTAACATTCGTGATGTACAACCATATCCTCGTACACCAAGAAATTTAATTTTCTAATGATTTAAACAGGTATCTCGTTGATACCTGTTTTCTTGTGTGATATAAATAAGGGGTATGAAAAAAACAAGAGTAATAAATAAAAGAAATTTAAGCACAATGATTATCGGAATGGTTACGATTGCAGTTGCGATTGTCTGTGTTTTTTTATATGTTTCAAAGCCGAAACAAACGAATAAATCGTCTCAATCTTACTTGAATGGTGTGGATGTTGATAAATTACAAAAAAAGGTGGGAAAGGATTTTGAAGGTACGTATCTATTAAAGGATTATGTGGTTTATGGAGAAACGTTATCTTTGTATAAAAGTAAATATGGGTCAACAGATGCCGATAAGATGCAAGGCAACAATATTGTATTAAGAAATGTCATGACGGATTCGACAACGAGTTTTACTTTTAACGGAAGTGTGGATTCAGGTATTGATTTAGGAACTTTAAAAGAAGGAATCTATGAATTATATACTTATAATCATTTTGAAAAGGAGCGAATCTATTTCAAAGATGCTTTTAAGGCGAAAGCTGTTACAACGATGCGTCGAGATGAAAAAGTGACTACGATATCTTTTATAGCGGATAAAAATGCATTGGAAAAATATGGGATTCAATTTAAGAAGAATTATGCGTTTATTATTGTGACAAATCAAGAACCAAATGAAGATATTTATGATGTGGTTATTGATCCTTGCGGAAATGCGATGAATTATTTTTCAAATACAGTTGATGTTGGTGCAAGTACATCTGTTTTAGATGAGGCTAGCTCTTCTTTAGAATTTGCCAAGAAAGTGAAAAAAGAGTTGGAAAAGAAAGGCTTGAAAGTAAAAATCTTGCGTAAGGAAAATGAAACTCCAGGCTATTATGGAGCGAATGGTCGTCCAGCTCGTGCTTATAAGACAAAGGCAAAATTATATTTAGCTTTAGGTGCTAGTTTAGATGAGAATGTTTATGCTCCATATATGTTAACGAGTCCTTATACAAATAGTGGATTAGCCAATACGGTTTCATATTTTATGGAACAAAATGGTTTGACTTTATATGAAGCAAGAACGAATACTACACAGGAGAACGGTGTTTTATACGATTCTTATGCAGAAAGTGATAATGGAAAAGTTTTAGAGTATGAACTTTATCCTCAATTAAGAGAAACAGGCGGAAGAGCTACCTATGCAGGTGTATATGGGGATGAGTTTAAAAATGTAGATTATAAAGATGCATATGGAATGTATGGCCTTTATTTTTCATATGCGAGTGCAATGAATTCGCAAAGCGTTACTTACTATAATGAAAATGCGGATGCGATAGCTAAAATATTGGTTAAAAGTATTGTTAGATATTTTGAAATTTAAGGGTGATATAGTATGAAATTACAATTGAGCAATATTCAAAAGTCTTTTGGTGCCAAAACGGTTTTGGCTGGTGCAAATTTTCAAGTACGTGATAATGAAAAAATAGCGCTAGTTGGACGTAATGGTTGCGGTAAAACGACGTTGATGAAAATTATTTGTGGGCAGGAAAATTATGATTCTGGAACACGTATGGTATTGAATGGAACAAACATTGGTTATTTAGCACAGATTACTTTTGTGGATGAGGAAAAGACTGTATACGAAGAGCTTTTAACAGCTTTTGATAAGGTTCGTGAATTAGAAAAACAATTAAACGAGCAGGCGGAAGTTTTAAAAACAGATTCGAGTGAAAAGCAACTTGCGAAATATGATGCGTTGCAGACTCGTTTTGAAGCTTTAAATGGATATCAATATGAGGTGGAATTAAAGAATGTATTTTTTCATTTTCAATTTGATGAGAATGATTTAAATAAAAAATTATGTGAATTTAGTTCGGGACAAAAAACAAGAATCGCTTTAGTTAAATTATTGTTGACGAAACCAGATATTTTATTGTTGGATGAACCTACAAACCATTTGGATATCGCAGCTATAGAATGGCTTGAAAATTATGTGAAGCATTATCCTTTTGCGGTTGTTTTGGTCAGCCATGATCGTATGTTCTTGGATCATGTTGTGGATGAGATCGTAGAAATTGAATTTGGCAAGGCGCAAAGATATGTGGGGGATTATTCACATTATTTAAAGGCAAAAGAAGAATATTTAAAAAAGAATCATGAGGCGTATGTTCGTCAACAACAAGAAATTCATCGTTTAGAGGATTTGATTGAGAAGTTCAGATATAAAAAGAACAAAGCCGCTTTTGCGAAGAGTAAACAGAAATATTTGGATCGTATGGATAAAATTGAAGATAGTTCATCGGATACAAGTCAAATGAAGGCGGTGTTTACTTGTGCAAGAAAGGGTGGTAAACAAGTTCTTGATGTTGAAGATTTAAGTGTTGGCTATGATAAAGTGTTGTCTAAAGTGTCCTTTCAATTACTGCAAGGACAACGTATGGCCATTGTTGGACCAAATGGTATTGGTAAATCCACTTTGATCAAAACTTTGGTGAAAGAACTTCCTGCCATTTCTGGTAGTTTCAAATTTGGTCATCAAATCGATGTGGGATATTTTAATCAGGAAAGTGCCCAGATGAAATCTAATAAAAATGTTCTTGATGAATTATGGGATATGGATCCAGATGCAACGCAAACACAGATTCGTAATACGTTAGCTAGTTTTTTATTTACACAGGATGAAGTGTTTAAAGAAGTGAATGATTTGTCGGGTGGCGAAAGAGTGCGTTTAGCTCTTGCGAAACTAATGTTAGAACATGATAATGTTTTACTTTTGGATGAGCCTACAAACCATTTGGATATACCAGCTAAAGAAGCATTGGAATCGGCATTAGAAAAGTATGATGGAACCATTCTTTTTGTATCGCATGATCGTATGTTTTTAAAGAAAATGGCTACGCGCGTATTAGAGATGGATTCTGTAGGTAAAATCTATGATTTGAATTATGAAGAATACTTGGATAAAAAGGCGAATAATGAATTGATAGAATCGGTAGCGAAGGTTGAAAAAGAGGTAAAACCACAAACGGTATCTTTTACGGATTTAAAGGCCATTAAAAATCGTGTTGCGAAACTTGAAGCCTTATTAGATGAGGCTGAGCAAGATTTAGAGGCTATGCGAGAATTAAGATATGAGCCAGAGTATTATCAAGATTATCGTAAGATGGAAGAATTAGATGCGAAAATCGATGATAAGCATAATGAAATAGCAGCCTTAATGAAGGAATGGGAAGAAAAAATGGCTATGATGGAATAGGGGTGTCAAAGACATCCTTATTTTTTTTAAAAAAGTGTTGCGTTCAAATATATGTTGTGGTAATATATATGGGCACTGATAAATGGACTCTTAGCTCAGCTGGCAGAGCAACTGACTCTTAATCAGTGGGTCTGGGGTTCGAATCCCCAAGAGTCCACCATTTATGTGTATAAGTCGATTTGTTCGACTTTATTTTTTTGAAAAAAGATATTGAATAAACCATGTCTGTGTGGTATTATCAATGAGTAAAAGAAATGGAAAGATAGAAGCACCCCTTCTCACCTGATGTCTAGAGGGACATAGGTTCACGGCCAATTCAGTTTGAATTCGTTTAAAAGAGTGATGGGTGTTGAATGCACCCGTTTTCTTTTTGTGAAAATTAAAAAAAGGATGGTGTCGAATATCAATAACAGAAAAGTTGCCCCAAATAATGTAAACGATGATTTGTTTAACGAAAAGATTCCGTTTAGAGAAGTTCTTGTCATCAATGCGGATGGAGAACAATTGGGAGTTATGTCAAAAAAAGAAGCATTGGACATTGCATACAAACAAAATTTAGATTTGTTGTGTGTTGCACCCAAAGCGCGTCCGGCTGTGTGTAAAGTTTTAGACTATGGTCGCTATCATTTCGAACAACAGAAAAAAGCTAAAGAAGCGAAACGTAAACAACATGTTGTTGAAGTTAAATCTTTGCGTTTATCACCGATTATCGATACACACGATTTTGAAACCAAAGTACGTCAGACGTCAAAATGGATCGAAGCGGGTATGAAAGTAAAGATTGATATGCGATTCCGTGGTCGTTTGATCACTCGCTTGGAAGTTGGTCGTAAGATCATGAATGACTTCATCGAAGCTATGTCTGAAGTAGCTGTCGTTGAAAAGAAACCTTCAATGGAAGGTAATACGATGTCAACAGTGTTGGCACCTAAAAAGAAGTAAGGAGGACTAGACTATGCCTAAAATGAAGAGTCATAGAGGATTAGCAAAACGTGTAAAAAAGACAGGTTCTGGAAAATTAAAGAGATCTCACGCTTATACATCTCACCGTTTCCATGGAAAGACTAAGAAACAACGTCGTCACTTAGCTAAACCAGGTACTGTACATGCTACAGATTACAAACGTATTAAGGAAATGTTAGTTAAGTAATTAAGGAGGATATAAAGAATGGCAAGAGTTAAAGGTGGAACAGTTTCACGCGCTCGTAGAAAAAAAGTGTTGAAACTTGCCAAAGGATACTTTGGATCAAAACATACATTATACAAAACTGCAAATGAGCAGGTAATGCATTCATTCAGATATGCATTCAACGATCGTCGTAAGTTAAAAGGAAACATGCGTAAAATCTGGATTACACGTATTAATGCAGCTGCACGTATGAATGACTTATCATACTCTCGTTTAATGCACGGATTAAAATTAGCTAATATTGCGATCAATCGTAAAATGTTAAGTGAAATGGCTATTCACGATGCTGAAGGCTTCACTAAACTTTGCGAAGAAGCAAAAGCAGCTTTAAATGCATAATTAAACTGTCGTAAGACAGTTTTTTTGTTTTTGGTTGACAAATTATTATGTATAGCGTATAACTTAAGTAGTTAGAAGAAACTAACTAACACTAAATGCAATTATGGAATCGCTCTTTTCACTTGTTTAATAATTTGATTTCATAAGATGAGGACATTTTAAAAATGTCCTTTTTTGTTTACAAATTTAAAAAGTAATACTATACTAACTGTAAGTTAGAACCAACTAATTCTAACTTACATTCATTATTCTAAGGAGGATATATATTATGAAAGACGGATGGAAAAACAAAACAATGTGGACATTTATTGGAGGTGCAGCTACTGCATTGGCAGGGTCTAAATTTCTAAAAAGCAACACAGCCCATGATTTAGCCGTTAAAGGTTTAGCTGGTGGAATGAAGCTTAAATCGGATACAACTTATAAGTATGAGACAATTAAGGAAGACGCAAAGGATTTATTAGAAGAAGCCAAAGTTCAAAACGAAGGCGAATAAAATGAGTAGTTTTACTATTGCCCATGACATTCCGGGTCGAATGCGAATTCGCTATGGTAAGAATAAGTTTTCTAGTGTTCAGGGCGAAGTTTTAAAAAAGGATCTTTATGCATGGCCCATGATTGAGAGCGTGGAGGTCAACAATGTTACGGGTAGTGTTTTGATGTTGTATGACAAAGCACAAAAAGGCTTGTTACTGAATAAACTAAAGGATTTAGATATCCAATATCTTCAAAATGCGGATACTTCTTCGATTGTAGTTCATTCACAATCACCAGAAGCTATTGCGATGAATCGAGAATATATGAATCGGTTCTTTAAGATTATTGGTAAACGTTATTTCATTAAATGGTTTTTACCAATGGGACTTGGCAATGCGATTACGATTTATAAGTCGATTCATTTTATTAAAGAAGGATTAGCTTCACTTTTCCAATGTAAAATCAATGTTCCTTTATTGGATGCGACGAGCATTGGTGTAAGTTTAATTCAAAAGAATTATACGATTGCTGGAAATATTATGATGTTACTAAATATTTCGGACTTGTTAGAGGATTATACGCGTAAGAAAACAAAACTTGAATTATCCAATAGTTTATCGATTCAATTTGATAAAGTGTGGATTTTAGAAGATGGTGTTGAACAAGAAATTGCCATGTCTAAGCTTCAAAAAGGGGATGTAGTCATCTCACAAATGGGTTCTATGATTCCAATCGATGGAGAAGTCGTGGATGGAGAAGCAATGATCAATGAATCTAGCTTTACGGGTGAACCTCTTTCTAAACATGTAAAGAAAAATGACACTGTATTTGCAGGTACTTTAGTTGAAGAAGGAAAACTGTTTATTCGTGTTCGTAATTTACAAGATGAAAGTCGTATTAGTAATATTGTTAAGATGATTGATACAAATGAATCATTAAAGGCAAGTATTCAAGCTAAGGCTGAGCATTTGGCAGATTCTATTGTTCCATTTAGTTTTCTTGGTTTTTTTGGCGTTTTAGCCTTGACAAGAAATGTAACACGTGCAACCTCAGTATTGATGGTGGACTATTCTTGTGCCATTCGATTATCGACTTCCATTGCGGTTATTAGTGCAATGCTTGAAGCAAGTAAACGAAATGTTTTAGTAAAAGGTGGTAAGTATTTAGAGGCAATCAAAGATGCGGATGTGATTGTCTTTGATAAGACGGGTACTTTGACAAACGCAAATCCAACCGTAAAGAAAGTCGTTCCTTTAAATGGGTATACGCGTGATGAAGTATTAAGGATTGCAGCTTGTCTTGAGGAACATTTCCCTCATAGTGTAGCCAATGCGATTGTAAACCAGGCAAAAAAAGAAGGCTTGATTCATGAAGAAGAGCATGCCAAGGTTGAATATATCATTGCACATGGTATTGCGACAAGTCTTTATGGTAAGCGTGCCATTATTGGTAGCGATCATTTTATATTTGAAGATGAAGGTATTCCAAAAACAGAAGAATTAAACGAAACGATTGGTTCTTTAGAAAGTGAAGGAGCCGGATCTATGATTTATCTTGCGATTAACAATCAAGTATGTGGAATTATCAGTATCTATGATCCTATTAAGGACGAGGCAAAACAAGTTATTCGTAATTTAAAAACATTAGGAATTACGAAAGTTGTCATGTTGACAGGGGATTGTGATAGTGCTGCAAAGGCAGTGGCTCATGAATTGGATTTAGATGATTATCGTGCATCCGTTTTACCAGAAGATAAGGCAGCTTATATTCAAATGTTGAAAGATCACGGGCATACTGTAATTATGGTTGGAGATGGTATCAATGATACGCCAGCTTTATCAACGGCAGATGTTTCTATTTCTATGCAGGATAGCTCCGATTTAGCTCGAGAACTTGCAGACGTAACACTTGTATCAAGTAATTTAAATGAACTTGTAATTCTTCGTAAACTAGCCGTGGATTTATTTGAACGAATTCATGCGAATTACCGTTTCATTGTTGCGTTTAATTCAAGTTTAATTGGATTAGGTGCTTTAGGTTTGATGAGTCCAAACACTACAAGCTTATTACATAACGGAAGTACATTTGCGATTGCAGCATCGAGTACACGTAATTACTTATAATAAAAACTGGATTTTTTAATCCAGTTTTTTTCTATAATGCCTTAGAAGTATATCCAACATTCGATAAAGTGTTGATGAGTTCATCTGTTGGATGTTGTTGTTTAGATAATATAGTCACGGTATTATCTTCTGTGTTTACTTTGGCATAAAAGCCTTCTTGGCTATTAAATGCATTTTCAATGGTACGAACACAGTTTTGACAATGAATGTCATATACTTTTAAAACTACTTTGTAAGGGTAATGCTCTTTGTTTTTATCTTTTATCCTTATTTTTTTAACAGTTTCACTTGATCCACAACAACCTGATGTGGCTCTTTTTTTTGTGGAACGAATTCCAATACAGATAATAATTACTAAAATGACACATATAATAATTGTTGGTAAGTTCATAATTTTAATCCTCCAATGAAAAAATACACCAAATAGTTAGAATAGTCAAACTGAGTTAATCTTGTGTAACTTTTTATTGACATCGACTCTAAGTGAGAGTAAACTAACTGTGTTAGAAGTATCTAACTGGGAGGATTCGATATGCCATTATCTTTTGCAGATTTAAATTCGGTCAATACAATTAAAAAAATTGGTGGTTCTAAAGAACAACAACGACACTTAGAAAACTTGGGCTTTGTGCCTGGGACTGTAATTGTGGTTGTGAGTAAAACCAATGGAAATGTAATTGTGAATGTCAAAGAAGTTCGAATAGCCATTAGTGAAGAACTCGCAAGAAAGATCATGGTGTAGAAAGGAGTAATTATGACTTTAAAGGAAGTTTCAATTGGTCAAACAGTTACTGTAAAAAAATTGTCTGGTCAAGGAGCAACAAAACGAAGAATTATGGATATGGGAATTACTAAAGGAGTAAATGTTACCGTTCAAAAGGTAGCGCCATTAGGAGATCCTATTGAATTAACGGTTCGTGGATATCAATTGTCGCTTCGTAAAGCAGACGCAGAAATGATTGAAGTAGAGTAAAGCTTAAAAATAGGAGGGAATTATGTCAATACAAGTCGCATTAGCAGGTAATCCGAACTGTGGTAAAACTACATTGTTTAATGGTTTAACAGGTGCTACACAATATGTAGGTAACTGGCCAGGGGTTACAGTTGAGAAAAAAGAAGGAAAGTATAAGGAAGATAAAGATATTAAAATTACGGATTTACCAGGTATTTATTCATTATCACCATACACTTTGGAAGAAGTTGTATCTCGTGAATTTTTATTAAATGGAAATGTTGATGTTGTTTTAAACATCATTGATGGTTCTAACTTAGAAAGAAACTTATTTTTGACAACACAAATCTTAGAGTTGGGTATTCCAACTGTTGTCGCAATCAATATGTTAGATGTCATTGAAAAAAGAAAAGATACAATTGACTATAAAAAATTATCAGAAGAATTAGGTTGTCCTGTATTACCAATTTCCGCATTGAAAAATACAGGAATCAAAGAGTTAATGGTTGAAGTAAAAAAGGCAGCAGGTACAAAGTTTAGCGCTAAAAACATTTATGCAGGCAAAGTATTAAATGCCTTGAATAAAATTGAAACAAGTTTACCTTCAAGCATTGAAGCAGATCGTCGTTTCTTCTATGCCGTTAAATTGTTTGAAAGAGATGATAAAATTGAAGCAGCTATCAAGTCAAAGGCAGATGCTAGTGTTATTGAAGCTTGCGAAAAGTCAATGGATGATGATAGTGAATCAATTATTACGGATGCTCGTTATACATATATTACAAGTGTAATTAAGAATTGCTACAAAAAAGGATCCAAAGAAGTATTAACAACTTCAGATAAGATTGATCGTATTGTCACAAACCGTGTATTAGCACTTCCAATCTTTGCCCTTGTAATGTGGTTTGTATATTATATTTCAGTAACAACTGTAGGAACAATTGTAACAGATTGGACAAATGATGTATTGTTTGGTGAAATTATTCCACCAGCAGTGGATGGTTTCTTAGATGCGATTCAATGTGCAGATTGGTTACATGGATTGATTGTGGATGGTATTATTGGTGGTGTAGGAGCTGTCATTGGCTTTGTACCACAGATGTTAGTCTTATTCTTCTTCTTAGCTATCTTAGAAGATTGTGGATATATGGCACGTGTTGCCTTTATCATGGACCGTATTTTCCGTAAGTTTGGTTTATCTGGAAAATCATTTATTCCTATGTTGATTGGTACAGGTTGTGGTGTGCCTGCTGTTATGGCAAGTCGTACCATTGAAAGTGATCGTGATCGTAAGATGACAATCATGACAACAACATTTATTCCTTGTGGTGCTAAAATGCCAATCATTGGTTTGATTGCCGGTGCTATTTTCCATGGTGCTAGCTGGGTAGCTCCAAGTGCATACTTTGTAGGTATGGCAGCTGTTATTATTTCTGGTATTATGTTAAAGAAGACAAAATTATTTGCCGGAGATCCTGCACCATTCGTTATGGAAATGCCAGCATACCACATGCCTCGTGCAGTTAACGTATTAAGAAGTATGTGGGAACGTGGTTCAAGCTTTATTAAAAAGGCTGGAACAATCATCTTATTATCTACAATTGTATTGTGGTTCTTACAAGGATTTGGATGGGAAAAAGGTGCCTTTGGCATGGTTGATGATATTGATCATTCAATTCTATCTTCAATTGGACAAACATTCGCATGGATCTTCTCACCACTTGGTTGGGGCGATTGGAAAGCTGCGGTTGCCAGTGTAACTGGTTTAATTGCGAAGGAAAATGTTGTCGCAACATTTGGACAATTGTATGGTTTTGCCGAAGTTGCTGAAGAAGGAAATGAATTCTGGGGACAATTATCCGCAAGCTTTACACCTTTAGCTGCTTATTCATTTATGGTATTTAACTTATTGTGTGCTCCATGTTTTGCAGCAATGGGAGCTATCAAACGTGAAATGAACAACACAAAATGGTTCTGGATTGCCATTGGATATCAATGTGGATTTGCCTATGTATGTTCATTGATTGTTTATCAATTAGGAAGTTTAGTCAATGGTGGATCATTTGGCTTTGGTGCTATTGTAGGATTGATCTTATTGATTGGTTTGATCTATCTATTGGTTCGTCCATCAAAAGAAAGTGATACTGCCGAAGTCGAATTTGCGGTAAAATAATGTAAAAGGAGGGATTTCATGAATCTATCAACATTTCTAGTATTATTGGTTGTATGTGGATGTGCAGGTTTAGCTTGTCGAAGCATTTATAAAGATAAAAAGCGTGGAAAATCAAGTTGTGGTGGAAGCTGCTCACATTGCGGCTCTCATTCGATGTGTGAAAATCCCAAGGCATTTTTTGATCAGATAAAAAAAGAACAATTTAGTAAATAAGAGCATCGAAAGGTGCTCTTTCTTTTGGTATAATAGGTGCAAGAATCGAGGAAAATAAAATGAATTTAAAAGAAAAATATGCAGACTTAATTGTTCGTTCAGGTTTGAATGTTCAAAAAGGCCAAATAGTAGTTGTACGTGCCAATGTAGAAATGAATGAATTTGTTCGTTTGATTGTGAAATCATGTTTTGAGGTTGGCGCAAAAGATGTAATTGTTCGCTACAGTGATGATGAAATCAATCGTATGCGTTATTTATCAGGCAATCGTATGCCTTATGATTATGAAGCTTTATTTCATAATGAAACAGCTGAAAAAGGGGCTTGTTATTTGAGTTTAGTTGGAGAAGATCCAGATGGAATGAAGGGTGTAGATCCTAAACTAATGTCAAATTTTAGTAAGACATTAAGAGGTATGACACAACCATATCGCGATAAATTAGATTATATGCATGCAGCTTGGTGTGTGGCCAGTGTTCCAACTATGGCTTGGGCTAAAAAGGTATATCCAGAATCAGAAGATGCATTATCTGATTTATGGAATGCCGTATTAAAAATGAGTCGTGTAGACGAAAAGGATGCGAATGAAAACTGGAATGAGCACCGTGCTTCTTTTGATAAGCGAGTTCATATTTTGAATCATTTGGATATTGAAAGTGTTCATTATACAAATTCTTTAGGAACGGATTTAATAGTTGAACTTCCAGAAGGTTACATATTTGCGGGTGGAGGTTCATTCTTAGATAATGGCAATTACTATTTCCCAAATATTCCTACAGAAGAAATTTTCTCGGCACCAAAAAAGACGGGTGTAAATGGTAAATTATATAGTGCTTTACCACTAGCTTATAATGGGGCTGTTGTAAAAGATTTCTGGTTTGAATTTAAGGATGGTCAAGTTGTTGATTATGACGCTAAAGAAGGAAAAGAAGTTTTGACAAGTATTCTAGAAACGGATGAGGGATCTAAATATCTTGGTGAGATTGCCTTGGTTCCTTATGGATCACCAATTAGTGCAATGGATACTTTGTTCTATGAAACATTGATTGATGAAAATGCTTCTTGTCATTTTGCGTTAGGCGCAAGCTACAATGAATGTATTGAAAATGGTTTAAATATAAGTGAAGAAGAATTGTTAGAACATGGTATGAATCAATCTTTTGCGCATGTTGATTTTATGGTAGGAACCAGTGATTTATCGATTGAAGCGACATTAAAAAATGGTGAAAAAATCTTTATTTTCAAAGATGGTAAATACACAACAGAGTTTGACGGATATACATTAAATTAGTACAATAGTAGAGTTGGAGGGATATTTATGGCAAATGAAAATGAAAAGAATCCCAGTGCTTTAGAAGAACTTAGACAGTTAAAAAGAACGGATCGTATTAAATCTTTAGATATACATGAACCTGAATTGAAAGGTTTTAATGCAGAAAATATTTTCCATATTGATGAAGAGCCAGAAAAGAAGACATTATTTGGAAAAAGAAGTGCAAAAACACATGTGAAAATCAATGAAAATATATTTGATGATGAGGTGAGTGAATCTGTTGATATCACACCAAATACTTCCATTGAAGAAGTAGAGGCACCTATTGAAAAGCATACAGTAGAACCTGTGATGGGTGAGCGTGCTGAAAAAGTGGAGGTTGAAGAAGCAAAAAAAGTGGTTGTTGAAACCATTGATGCAGATGAGAATTTTACCACGGAATCGATTGAAAATGAATTAAAGGCTTTTAATGTAAATCCAGTTGAAGAAGAAAAAACATCTGAACTTGTTGAAGAAGAATCAACTCCAGTTTTGAGTGAAGAAGATATTTATGATGATGAGTATGATGAGGAAGAGGAAGATGAAAATCTTTATGAAGAAAGAAAAAGCTTCTTATATGCGGAATATCCAAAAATAGAAGAATATCTTCAAAGAAAATCAAATGAAGGATATCACTTTGTTCGTCATGAAGGAAAGAAATATTATTTTAGAAAAGGTCAACCAAAAACGTATTATTATTCAATGAACTATTTTGTGGATGAGCCAGATGCAGATCAATGGCGTCAGTGGGAAGCGGATGGTTGGAAATTGGTTTCTAAATCAGATGGTAAAAAGAAAAGTGATGCGGGTTGGTTTACTTTTAGAAACGAAGAAGAAGATGGAGAATATCGTAAAGAAATTGATAATGATTCAGAGAAATTCCGTTTCTTTAAGAAATATTCAAGTTCATGTCGCTCAACAATGTTCTTAGTGTTTATTTGTATGGCATGTTGCGTTGTGACAGGACTATTACAAGTGTATTTCCAAGGCTATTTAGCAGGAATCGCCTTATGTGCAGGCCTATTCTTAATTTCATTTATTGTATTCTGTATGTATGGAAGAATGCTTAGAAAATCAAAGAAGAGAGCTCGTGAATTAAAATCAAAATTAAGAGTTCGAGAAATTCGTGCAAATGAAAGAAGTAAAGACTTCTATGATACTTCTGAAAGCGAAGAAGAATTGGATACGGATTGGAATACATTGGAACAGCATACGGCTAAACAAAAGAAAAAAATCTTTAAACGTGTGGATGATGATGAAGAATAAAGAGGCAAAATAAAATGCCTCTTTTTTTAAACTTTTTCGATTTGTACATATTGCTTGTAGTGTGCTAATACTTCTTCATCGATGGTATTGTCTGTAATCAATGTATCAAAGTTAAATAGATCATAATAAATATAGAAGTCAGCACGATTGAATTTTTTATTATCAGCCAATAGATATTTATTTTTAGAATTATCTAATGCAATCTGTTGTGATTCTCCTTCCTCTAACGAATAGGTTGTGATGGATGAGTTGTAGATTCCGTTACAGCTAATAAATGCTTTATTATATTTTAATTTACCCAATACTAAATTTGTGATGGGACCTACAAACGTATTTGTGTTATCTCTATAATCACCGCCAGTAAGGATAACTTCTGTAGGAGCATGATTCACTAATATATTAAATACGGCAAGACTGTTTGTGATGACACGAATGTTTCTGCCGGTCAATTGTTCAGCTAAAAATTGAATGGTTGTACCAGGCCCTAAAAATATGGATTCACCTTCTGAAATGAGAGTTGCAGCTTTATGGGCAATTCTCTTTTTTTCTTCAATTTGAACCGATGATTTTTCAATGTGACTCAATTCGTGGTCCATTGAAAAAGAAAGGCTTTGGGCTCCACCATGCACTCTTAATAATTTTCCAGATTTTTCAAGCTCATCTAAATCTCTTCGTGCTGTCATATCCGACACGCCTAATTCATCCATGATTTCTTGAATTGTTATGATTCCATTTTGATTTACTTTTTGTGCTATTTTAACTAAACGTTCTTTTTTTAACATATTGATATCCTCTTCTATGTTAAAAGATACCATTTCAAATATATTTAGTCAACATAAAACAAACAAAAACAAACAAAATTTGTTAAAAAGTCACTTAATATTTACATAAATGTTCTAAAATGTTTGAAAAAGTGTTAAAAAGTGTTTGAATGTGTTGACAATTGATTGGAAAACGCTTACACTAATGATGTAAACGATAAGGCCACATCGTAAAAGGAGAAAAGAAAATGACTAAAGATGAGTTAAGTATGGTTGGATTTGAAATAGTTGCATATTCAGGAGATGCAAGAAGTACATTGTTATCATTGTTGAAGGAAATGCGTGCGGGTAATTTTGAAAATGTTGAGGAGAAATTAAAAGAAGCCGATGAAAATATTAATTTGGCACACCAGTCTCAGACAAAGATCTTACAACAAGAAGCTAGAGGAGAAGACATGGAAATGGGATTCATTTTCATTCATGGTCAAGATCATTTGATGACAACGATTTTATTGCGTGATATTGTAGATGATTTTATTAATTTATATGAAGAAAGAGGAAACAAATAATGTTAAACGGGGTTATTAAGCAAATTGAAAAAGGAAAACCTTTCTTTGATAAGATTGCACAAAATATTTATTTAGGAGCTGTTCGTGATGGTTTCTTAACTGCAATGCCAGCCATCCTGTTCTCAAGTGTATTTATTCTAGCTGCATCGATTCCAGAAATCTTTGGAATTGTATTACCAGCTACAGTATCTGACTGGTTATGGAAAGTATACAACTATTCAATGGGTGTTGTTGGTTTGTTGGTTGCGGCAACTACAGCTCGTTGCTTAGCTGAAAGTATGAATCGTAGAATGCCTAAAAACAAAGTCATCAATACAACAAGTGTTATGTTGGCAAGTATTGTTGGATTTATGTTGTTAGCTGTTTCAAATGTAGATGGTGGTATCTCAACTACATATTTAGGAACAAAAGGTTTACTAGCTTCATTTGTTTCTGCATTCATTACAGTAAATATGTATAAATTCTGTGTTATTAAAGATGTTACAATTCACATGCCAAAAGAAGTGCCAGGAACAATTTCTCAAATGTTTAGAGATGTATTCCCATTCTCATTCTCAGTTTTAGTATGTGTATTGATCGATGTGGCATGCAGAACAGCATTTAATTATACTTTTGCCGAAGCTATTATCACATTGCTTCAACCATTATTTACTGCTGCCGATGGATATTTAGGAATCTGTATTATTTGGGGTGCTATGGCATTGTTCTGGTTTGTAGGTGTACACGGACCAAGTATTGTAGAACCAGCTATTGCAGCTATTATTTATGCTAACGTAGATGCAAACTTAGCACTATTCAAAGCTGGTGAACAAGCCTCTAACGTATTAACTGTAGGACTTGGAAACTTCGTAGGAACAATGGGAGGAACTGGAGCTACCCTTGTAGTACCATTCTTATTCATGTTGTTCGCAAAATCGAAACAATTAAAAGCTGTTGGTAAGACAACATTTGTTCCAGTATGTTTTGCGGTAAATGAACCATTGTTATTCGCAACACCAATTGTATTGAACCCATATTTCTTCATTCCATTCTTGATTACTCCAATGATCAACGTATCATTGTTCAAATTCTTTGTGGATGTATTAAAAATGAATTCATTCATCTACGTATTACCATGGGCAACACCAGCTCCAATTGGTTTGATTTTAGGTACAGGGATTAGTTTATTAGCGGTTGTATTAGCTGTTGTATTAATTGTTGTAGATGGAATAGTTTATTTACCGTTTATTAAGGCGTATGATGCAACTTTATTAGAAGAAGAAAAAGAAAAAGAAGCATTGGATGCTTTAGAAGAACAAGTTGAAAAAGAAGAAACTAAAGAAGTTCAACCTTTAAGTTTAAATAAAAATATTAATGTATTAGTATTATGTGTAGGTGCTGGAACATCAGCAATGTTTGCAAATGCCGTTAAAGAAGGAGCGGAAATTGAAAACTTACCAATTGATGCAACCGCAAGTGCATATGGTTCGCATTATGATATTTTGAAAGATTATGACATTGTTGTATTATCACCACAAGTACAATCGCATTTAGAAGAAGTACGACAAGATGCTTCTAAATACGGTACTAAAGTTGTCGCAACAAAAGGTGCACAATATATTAAATTAACGCGTGATCCAAAGGGTGCCGTTGAATTTATTTGTGAACAAGTAAAGGAAGGATAAATGTATGAAATTTTCGGATGATTTTATTTTCGGAGGTGCTACTGCCGCTTATCAATGCGAAGGTAGCACTCTAGAATACGGTAAAGGAAAAGTATCTTGGGATGATTTTCTTGCCAAACAAGGACGTTTTAAAGCAGATCCAGCCAGTGATTTCTATCATCAATATGGACAAGATTTAAAACTATGTAATATGTTTGGTATCAATGGAATTCGTATCTCTATATCTTGGGCTAGAATCTTTCCGGAAGGAACTGGAAGAATCAACCAGGAAGGGGTTGATTTCTATCATAGAGTATTTCAAGAATGTCATAAAAATCATGTAGAGCCATTTGTGACATTGCATCATTTTGATACTCCAGACACACTTTACCAAAAAGGCGATTTTTTAAATCGAGATACAATCGATGCTTTCGTAGAATTTTCAAAATATTGTTTTGAAGAATACAAAAACGAAGTAACATATTGGTTTACATTCAATGAAATCTGGGCTGTGGCCACTAACACATATATTGAGGGAACTTTCCCAAATGGCGAAAAATACAATATGACGAAAGCATTCCAGATCATGCATAATATGATGGTGGCACATGCCTTGGCTGTGTTGGAATACAAAAAGGCAGGATATAATGGAAAGATTGGTGTTGTACAGTCTTTGGAATATAAATATCCATTTGATGAAAACAATTTGGATGATATCCAGGCTGCTAAAAATGAAGATGTGCTTCAAAATCAATTCTTGTTGGATGCAACATTTAAAGGATATTATTCAACAGAAACAATGGAAATTGTGAATCGTTTAGTCAGCATCAATAATGGTACGCTAGAATTGTTAGATGAAGATTTTGATGTGTTGAAACAAGCTGCACTATTAAATGACTACATGGGTATGAATTATTATCAATCTCGTTTTATTCAACATTACGAAGGAGAAAATGATATTCATCATAATGGAACAGGAGAGAAGGGAACTTCTAGATTCTGTTTAAAAAATGTAGGACGAAGAATGGAAAAGGAAGGCATTCCTCGTACGGACTGGGATTGGTTGATTCATCCAGAAAGTATGTTTGATATGCTAGTACGTATTCGCCAACAATATCCAAACTATAAAGCAATCTATATCACAGAAAATGGTATGGGATATAAAGATGATTTTGAAGATGGAATCATTGATGATGAACCACGTATTGACTTTATTAGAAGACACTTAGAATTCACATTAAAGGCAATTGAAGCAGGAGTTAATGTAAAAGGATATTTTGTCTGGTCACTAATGGACATGTTCTCATGGACAAATGGCTATAATAAGCGTTATGGCTTGTTCTATGTAGATTACGAAACACAGAAGAGATATCCAAAGGCAAGTGCATATTGGTACAAACGTGTTTCTGAAACTAAAGAGGTTTAGTATGAATAAGTATAAAGGTGTAATATTTGATTTTAATGGAACATTGTTTTTTGACAATCCAAAACATATTTTGGCATGGTCAAAAATATCACAAGATATTCGTCATCATGGAATTGATGAAGAAGAACTTCATGTACATATCAATGGTGTACCTAATAATAAAGTTGTTGAATATATGTTTGGTGGAACGTGTGATCCATCCAAAATGGAAAAATATTCGCAGTTAAAAGAAGAATATTATCGCCAATTTTGTAAAGAAGATCAGGCAACATTTCATTTAGTAAAGGGAGCTGAAACATATTTTGATTATTTAAAAGAATCAAATATTCCATTCACAATTGCATCCGCATCTATCAAACCTAATATTGATTTCTTTGTCGAATCATTTCATCTAGACAAATGGATTGAGCCATCTATGATTGTCTATGATGATGGATCGTATGAAAATAAAGTCGCAATGTTTATAAAGGCTGCCAATAATATTGGTGTGGATATTCAAGATTGTTTAATTATTGAAGATAGTGCTAGTGGAATTTCAAATGCTTATAAAGCAGGATGTCATAATATAGTCGTTGTGGATTCTGCCAATAAAAAAGAAGAATACGAAAAGCTTCCTGGAGTTGTACAAGTGATTGATTCTTTTGAGAATTTTAAATAAGAGCCATTCATGCCAGAATGGCTCTTTGTATAAATAAAACATAAAATAAACAAAAACAAACAAATAATCATTATTTTAAACCTAAATCTAACATCTGTGTTTAAATTGTTGTTTGAATATGTTGACACAGATAAAGAAAACGCTTACACTAAAGTTAAATGGGCAAATCTTACATTTATAACCGCATCTGCAAAATATTGATGATGAGCCGTATATAAATAAATGAATAATTGATCATTATTTTTGTGGATAGTGTAGCAGGAAAAGGGATTTGGCTGTAATAAAAATGATTGATTTTGTTTATATGGAAGGAGAACAAATGAACACAAAAATTAACCAGTTATTAGAGTATGCTCTAAAAAATGGAATGATTGAAGAGTATGATTATGATTATTCTGCAAATTTATTGATTGACCTATTTGGTATCTATGAATTTAAAAGAGAAGAAGTAGAAGACTGTTCTATCTATGAGATTTTGGATTTCATGTTAGATTATGCAGTTGAAAAAGGTATGATTCAAGATACTGTAACTGAAAAAGATTTACTAGATACGCGCATTATGAATTGTGTAATGCCTAGACCTAGTGAAGTGGTGAATACTTTTAAAAGTTTATATTCTTTGAATCCTAAAGATGCAACAGATTACTTTTATAAGTTAAGCATTGATTCAAACTATATCCGTAAATCAAGAATTGATAAGAATATCAGTTTTGCACATTTCTGTAAATATGGCGATATTCAAATTACGATCAACTTGTCAAAACCAGAAAAAGATCCAAAGGAAATTGCTAAAGCTAAAAATGCCGTAAGCACTTCATATCCTGCATGTTTATTATGTAAGGAAAATGTTGGCTTTGCCGGAAACTTAAATCATCCAGCTAGACAAACACATCGTATTATTCCATTAGATTTAAATGGACATACATACAATTTACAATATTCACCATATGTGTACTACAATGAGCACTGTATTGTATTTAATAGTGAACATACACCAATGAAGATGGATCGTTCTACATTTGAGCATTTATTCGCATTTATTGATAAATTCCCACACTATATGATTGGAAGCAATGCAGATCTTCCTATCGTTGGTGGATCGATTTTAACTCATGATCACTATCAAGGTGGAAGACACCATTTTCCAATGGAAGACGCAAAAGTTGTTAAGAGCTATACATATAAGGATGTACAAGTAGATATGCTTTACTGGCCACTATCAACACTTCGGTTAACATCTGAATCGAAAGAAAACGTATTGGATCTAGCTACTAAAATCTTTGAAACATGGTGTACATACAGTGATGAAAGTTTAGATATCATCGCCAATGAAGATGGTGTTCGTCACAATACAGTAACACCAATTGTAAGAAAGAAAGATGGCAAATATCAAATGGATGTAGTTTTACGAAATAATCGTACTACAGAAGAATATCCATTAGGTATCTTCCATCCTCACTCAGAGCATCACCATATTAAAAAAGAAAATATTGGTTTGATTGAAGTTATGGGATTGGCTATTTTGCCAGCACGATTAAAAACGGAGTTAGAAGAAATTAAATTATGTTTATCTGGAAAAGCTGATTTTGATTCTTATCCAGAACTTGAAAAACATAAAGACTGGTATGAATACTTAAAGACATGCTCTTATACAAATGTGGATACATTCATGGAGATGGAAGTCACAAAGAAATTCGTATCTGTATTAGAGAATGCCGGTGTATATAAAATGGATGATGAAGGGATGGACGGCTTTAGCCGATTTGTGAAGACATTATGGTAGAGGTAAAAGAAAGATTAGAGAATGGAATTGATGTATTATCGATTTCCAATTCACATTTAACTGTAGAAGTTACAAACTTTGGTTGTACTTTATTAAAAATCGTAACAAAAGATAAGAATGATCAAGATTGTGATTGTATTTTAGGATTTGAAAATGTAAGTGACTATCAAAAACGAGATGGAACTTATTTAAATGCATTAGTAGGACGAGTTTGTAATCGTATTGAAAAAGGTACATTCACAATAAATGATACAGAATATCATGTGCCAATTAATAATGGACCAAACTCACTACATGGAGGTATTGAGGGATTCTCTTATAAAGTGTTTGATTATTCTTTAATTGAAGATGGCGTTAAATTCCACTATGTATCAAAGGATGGCGAAGAAGGCTATCCTGGAACATTAGATTTCTATGCGATCTATTGGTTAGATGAATCTAGTTTACACATTCAATATAGTGGTGTTAGCGACAAGGATACGTTGATCAATATCACAAACCATGGCTATTTCAATTTGAATGGACATGCATCGAATATTGATGATCATACGTTACAAATTTCAGCATCTAAATTTGGTTGTGTAGATCCAGATGGATTATATACAGGTGAATTAAAAGATGTTAAAGAGACTGCATTTGATTTTAATACAGAAAAAAGAATTGGAGATTTTATTCATTCAGAGGATGAACAATTAATCATCGCAAGAGGTTATGATCATCCATATGTATTTGATACAAAGGAAAATCAAGTATGTCTATATAGTCCATTAAGTGGGATTGAATTAAAGGTATCCACAACATATCCAACGGCACAAATTTATAGTGCGAACTATTTAGATGGACAGACAGATAAATATGGAAAGATTATGCATCCGCAAGATGGATTGTGTATTGAAACAAGCTATATCGCCGATTCGATTCATAAAGAAGAGAATCCAAAAGTTTTATTAAAAGCAGGACAAGTATTTGAAGAAGAAACAACATATACATTTGAGGTAAGAAAATGAAAACAACAGAAATTAAAGAACAAGTAGTATCAGGAAAATATGATGCATTAATTGAAGATCTATATGCAGATCCAAGTTTATTGGACTACCAAAAACAACGTTATGTAGCAGCATTAGATAAATACCAAACTTTATTTGGAGATGATGAAGTGAGCATTTATAGTGCGGCTGGAAGAAGTGAAATCTCAGGAAATCACACAGACCACCAACATGGTTGTGTGCTTGCAGGATCAATCAACTTAGATGCGATTGGAATTGTATCTAAACAAGATCATGTCATTAAAGTGATTTCAGATGACTTTGACATCAAACCAATTGATTTAAATGATTTAGACAAAAAAGAAGATGAACTAGGAACAAGTGAAGCTTTGATTCGTGGAGTCGTTTCTAAATTAAAAGAATTAGGCTATAACGTTGGTGGATTTAAAGCTTTTATTACGAGTGATGTATTAATGGGGGCTGGACTATCAAGTTCTGCAGCATTTGAATCTATTATTGGTACAATTATTGATGGATTATACAATGATATGAAGATCGATATGGTAACGATTGCCAAAGTGGGTCAATATGCAGAAAACGTATACTTTGGAAAACCATGTGGATTGATGGATCAATGTGCATGTGCTGTTGGTGGACTTATTTCAATTGATTTTAAAGATACTTCAAATCCAATTGTAAATAGTGTGAATGTTGATTTCTCAAAATACGATCACAGTTTATGCATTGTAGATACAAAGGGAAGTCATGCCGATTTAACAGATGCCTATGGTGCTGTACCACAAGAAATGAAAGAGGTAGCTCACTATTTTGGTAAGGAAGTTCTTCGTGAAGTGGATGAAAATGAGTTCTACGCAAATATCGCAAACTTAAGAACGGCTTTAAATAATGATCGCGCTATCTTAAGAGCCATCCATTTCTTCAACGAAAATAGACGTGTTAATACAATCGTAGAACGATTAAACAATGATGATTTTGAAGGCTTCAAGACATTGATTCAAGAATCAGGAAACTCAAGCTACAAATTCCTTCAAAATGTATATGCAGACTTTGACTATAAGAATCAAGCTGTATCATTAGGTTTAGCTATGTCTGAAATGATTTTAAAAGATCATGGCGTATGTCGTGTTCATGGTGGCGGTTTTGCCGGAACCATTCAGGCCTTTGTTGAAAATAGCTATGTAGAAACATATAAAGAAGAAATTGAAAAAGTATTTGGAAAGGGAAGTTGCCATATCTTAAAAGTCAGAAAATTAGGTGGCTGCAAGGTTATTGACTAATGAATATTTTAGTAACAGGTGGAACCGGATATATTGGTAGTCATATTTGTGTTGAATTATTAGAAAGTGGTTATAACGTTGTCGTGATCGATG